>WNGL01003346.1_pt1 | contig 35636 bp, 27 predicted proteins | sample 5400591 | NCBI WGS metagenome assembly WNGL01 (sample SAMN13153377, study PRJNA577476) | soil metagenome | isolation source: 80 cm soil or saprolite under Garry oak tree replicate 1 | place: USA:California | collected 2016-06-15
GCTGGACCTTCTTGGTGCATCCGGACAAGAAGGCCAGGCAAGTGAGAGGCTCCAGGAAAGGAACGTCCGGGGCGACGAACCATTGTTGGTTGTCTTTATACGGGTAAACGGTTTTCATTTCCCAGGGATTGACCATGCGCTCCGCCGCCCAGACCGAATCGTAACCCAGGTGCTCGGCTTGCTGTGCCGCTTCACTCAGAACTTCCGGGACTGCCGCCTTACCCGAGACCGGTAGAAAAACTCCAAGTTTCATTAGGATGACCTCCCTTATATCGGCGAGTCTTTTGGCATCGGCAAACCTTTGACCCACTCCACGTGATCAAACGAAGCAGTGAGACTAACAGATGCATTGAATCGGGCGCAAGCGATTGCACGAACGGGTAGTTGAAGATTGGTACAAACGCGGGCTAAAGCCCGCGACTACATGAGACCGAAACGCCGTCGCACCAATGTAGTCGCGGGCTTTAGCCTGCGTTCAGGAGTGGCAATTTTTTCGAAATGACCCACTACCCACGAACGGATGGTGGTCTAGTTTGGAGAAAATCCCAAAGCAAGCTCGTAGCCGCAGGCTTTATGCCTGGGAAATAGACTGCAGATCTCTACGACGCAGCTCCAGAAGGAACGTACGTAAACTTCCTCCGTTTCAAACGCAGGAATGGGCTCTCCAGCCACTTAAAAGAGGCAGCAGCCAGCAAGAATGTAAGCGCAAGTGCACAGAGCCACGAAAGCGACCATTCGTGAGGAAGATGATACCGGCTGAAAAGATGAAGCGAGAGACGCCAACTAAGAATATGGTACGCGTAAAGACCGTATGAAATCTTGCCCAAATATACGAGCCCAGAATGCTTCATGAACGGAGCCCCGTCCTGGGCGGCCCCTAGTACGGACAGAACGATCGCAACGCCTCCGAGCGACATCAGCGGATATCCGAGTAGGCCTCCAACCAGGGTTGGTACGTCATCGTGCAACCCGCAATACAGGCCGACAACCATCCACGCGGAACCTCCCATCAGAAGCAACGCCAACCTGGCTGGAAGCCCAATGCGGAACGTCGCGCGTCCGTGAAGAATCACTGCCAGCAGGATCCCGCAGGCGATTGAGTCCAGCCGGGCGAAGGTGTTGTACCAAATAGGGTCTCCTCTTTGATGTTCGAGCAGTAGCATCAAACGAGTCAAAGTGCCCACCATCACCAATCCGATCGCGATTCCGCAGATAGTTCTCTTGGACGCCGCCCTGCGCAAGACCAGGGGCCAGAACAGATAGAATTGTTCCTCGAACGACACACTCCACAAAGGGCCGATGGTGCTGGCTTGAGGAAAACCCCGCAGGACCATGATCCAGTTTCCCCCGAACAATAGGAACGAGAGTGCGTAAGCCCATCCTAAGACTTGACTTCGGTCGAACAGCGACAGCAGCCCAGCAAGGGCAATCACAAAGAAGTAGAGCGGCCAAATCCGAAGGAGGCGGCGGATGTAAAACGCCTTCAAGTCTGCTGTGCCTTTTAATTCCCTCTCCCGCAATAACAGCTCTGTGATCAAGAATGCACTGAGTATAAAGAACACGTCGAGACTGCACATGCCCGCTTTGATGGTGCTCACGATCAAAGACGCAAGAGCGGTCGGAACGTGACGCACGGAATAGAGACTCTCTTGCATCGGCAGCACGTGGTAAGCCCAGACCGCGCAGAAGAGGAAGAAACGGATGGAATCCAGCTCAGGGTAGTAAAACCGCTCTGTTAGCTCCTTAGTATCCGTATGGCTCAAAGCGACCGCGGCATGTGTTACGGGAGCTTGCGGGCAGGACGCCACGGCGCAGCCATAAGGCTCTGCCCTCATAGGCCAATTCGTCTCAGACCTCATGGTGGCGAACCCTCGCATCCCAACCTAGGAGTGATGGCACACTCGTCGAGACCTGACGTCGCAAAATCAGAAAGCGACCCAGTTCGTCAAATTGCCCTCGGTGGATGATTTCACGAGCAAGAGACACACCATTTTTAGGGGACGGAATTACCACACGTCAGAAATTCATTTAAACCTTACAAACGTGTCATGTTGAGACTGTGCTGCGCCACTGCCGCTGTTCAACAAGCGTCAGCTTTTTTTGAACGAAGTTCCCGACAAGCCGACAAGTTCTCCCTGCACGGCCCCCATTTTTCCCGAGTGAAGATGCGGTATCAGGCTGCCAATCGGCCGTTCTGCATGGTCGGAAGTCCGTGGCCTTGGGTTTATGCGGGCTGCGGTTGTGTCTAGGTTGGAACAAAGTTGCCGAAGCGTCCTGGTAAGCTCGGAGCCGCCGTTCCCGACTTTTTGTGCAAAGCTCCCTGCTATGAGTAGCGCAAGGCAGAACGCTGAATCTTACCGGTCGCAGTCTTGGGTAACTCGTCCATAAACTCGATCCAACGCGGGCGTTTATAACCGGCCATGTTCGCCTTGCAATGCTCGATCAACTCATTCGCCAGCTCGGCCGAGGCGGTGTAACCCTGGCGCAGAGCCACAAAAGCTTTGGGCTTGACCAACTCATCTCGATCCGGATACCCCATCACGGCACATTCAAACACGGCCTTGTGGGTGCGCAGCGTGTTCTCTATCTCGACCGGCGATACCCAGATACCGCCTGCCTTGAGCATATCGTCAACGCGGCCGGCGTAGTGGTAGCAGCCTTCCTCGTCCATGTAGAACTTATCGCCGGTAAAGAGCCACTCCCCCCGGAACATGTGCTGGCTTTTGTGATATTGGTGCAGGTAGAAGAGGCTGAACGTCTCCCCCTTAACCATCAGGTCGCCAATCTCACCGCGCGGTACTTCCTGGCCGTTTTCATCCACAATCTTTAGTTCAAACCCATCAACCACCTTGCCGATGGTGCCGGGCCGAATGTGGCCGGGGCGGTTTGCCAGGAAGAGGGCAAAGGCCTCGGTCGTCCCCATCGACTCAATGATCTCGAACCCCGTTTTTTCTTTCCAGGCGTGCCAGAGCGATGCTGGCAGAGGCTCACCGGCGGCAGCGCACACGCGCAATGAAGATAGGTCATACCGCTCGGTAAAACGCTCAACTGCCATAAGGCTGGCGTAGCCTGTCGGTACATTGAACAGGAAGGTCGGCTTGAAGCGATCAATGGTTTCCAAAACGTTCGTGGCCACTCTCGGGGATTTGGAGCACAGCACTGTACTCGCGCCGACGTGCCAGGGGGAGAACAGGGTGACCCCCAGCCCGTAGGTAAAAAACAACCGGGCGACTGAGAACGTTCGGTCGTTCTCAGTCAGGCCGAGGATGTTCACGGTGTATAACTGCGAGCTGATCGGCATGTCTTTGTGCGCGTGCGGAATGCCTTTGGGCCGTCCCGCCGTTCCGCTGGTGTAATTCAGCGTGCAAAAATCATCGCGGTGAGTGGGCGCGGCGCGAAATTCGGTCGTCTCGCCCTTGATCCAATCGGCATAGGCCATATCCCCTTTCCCGCCGGGCCGGCCAATGACGACGACGTGTTCCAGAAATGGCCGTCCAGTACGGATCACCTCAATCCGCGGCAACAGAGTCTCGTGGACAATCAACACTCTCGCCCGGCAATCGTCCAGCATGTAAGCGTACTCTGGCGAGGTCAGCGTCGTGCTCATGCCAACCGCAACGCCGCCGATCTTCAGCGTGGCACAGAAGGACGTGACCCACTCTGGGAGATCGAGCGAGAGAATGGCAACGAATTCGCCCATTCGCACCCCGAGTTTTTTCAGGGCGTTGCCAACCTGATTCACCTCCTGCGCGATTTGCCGGAAGGTCATCTCCCGTTCCAAGCTGTAGAGAGCTACCTTGTCCGCGCGTTTGGCCAGGTTGTGCTCCAGCATGTCGATGCAATTGTAGTGAAGCGGAAGGTCGCTAATTTTCATGCCTGTTTGCAACTACTCGGCCGAGGGGAACCGGGCAGGCCGTTTGTTTTGCAATCCTTCGATGCCAGCCAGCAGGTCCTTATCAAAGAAGCCCATCATTTCCAGGGCCAGCGAATGATCAAAGATCGGCCCAGCCTGGAGCAGCCATTGGTTGAGCACCCGCTTGGTGAACTTAATCGCATGGCGCGGCCCGGTTGCTATCCTGGTGGCTACTTCCATGGCCTTACCCTGCAATTGGTCGTCTGGTACGCATAGGCTGACCAGGCCGATTCGCTCAGCCTCACGGCCATCGATGAAATCGCTGGTGATCAGGTAGTATTTCGCTTTGGCCATGCCGCACAGCAAGGGCCAGATAATGGCGGAGTGGTCGCCGGCCGCCCAGCCCATGCGAGTGTGACCATCGGCCAGACGCGCATTTTCAGCCATGATGCTGATGTCGGACAGCAAGGCGACCACCACGCCGGCGCCAACCGCCACACCGTTCACGGCTGAAATGATAGGTTTGGAACAGCGCAGCATGTTGTAGACGATATCGCGGGTTTCCTCCAAGATCGCGACAACTGCATCAAAATTCCCGTGGGCGTTTTTCACTCTATCAAGATCGCCGCCTGCCGAAAACGCTCGCCCCTCTCCGGTTATCACTGCTACGCGCACGGTAGGGTCGCGGTCGATGACGGGCCAAATATCGCCAAAGGCCTGGTGCAGGCCGGCGTCGGCGACATTCAGCTTGCTGGGCCGGCTCAGAGTCATCCACAGAATGCCGTGCTCGCGGTGCTCAAATACGATGTCTCGAAAAGCAGAATAATCCATTGCAAATTCTTTCTATCAAATCACCTGGCTAGACTGATACACGCCATATACCCCCCGGAGCGCCTCGCAGATTTCACCGAGGGTCGCATAGGCTTTGACATTCTCAATTAACACGGGCATCAGGTTTTCATTGGCCCGCGCGGCGCCGACCAAATCGGCCAGGGTTTGTTTGACCGAGGCCTCGTCGCGTTGCCGCCGGAGCTTTTGCAACTGTTCGATCTGACGCTGCTCGGTTTCGGGATTGCCTTTGAAGACCGGAATTTTTTGCGCCTCCTGGCTCTGATAGGCATTGAGGCCGACCAGTATCCGGTCGTTGGTTTCGATCTGGCGCTGGTAGCGATAGGCTGCTTCGGTCAACTCGCGGTGGTAATATCCGTTTTCGATGCAACGTACCGCTCCTCCCAGCGCCTCAATTTTCTCCAGATACTGATAAACCTGCCCCTCGATGGCATCGGTCAAGGACTCGATAGCGTAAGAGCCGCCAAGGGCATCCACAGTGCCGGTTATCCCCGCCTCATTCGCCACAATCTGCTGAGTACGCAAAGCGATGGTCGCAGCTTCTTCAGTTGGGATGGCGTAAGCTTCGTCATAAGACGAGGTCGCGATGGTCTGCACTCCGCCCAGCACAGCGGCCAGCGTTTCAATAGCCACGCGTGCGATATTGTTCAACGGCTGCTGGGCTACCAGATTGCCGCCCAGGGTATAGGCGAAAATCTTCAACTTCATCGTTTCAGGATTCAGCGCGCCATAGCGTTCCCGCATGAGTCTGGCCCAGATGCGCCGCGCCGCGCGAAATTTGGCTACTTCCTCAAGAACATCAATCCCGGCTGACAGAAAGGTCCAAATTTGCGGCGCGAACGTATCAATGTTTAAGCCCCGGCGCAGCACCTCATCCACATAGGCCAGGCCATTGGCAAAGGTGAAAGCCAACTCCTGGGCCGCTGTGCTGCCGCTATCCCGGATGTGATAGCCGCTCATCGCCAGCGGCGTCCAGCCGGGTAGATTGCGGGCGCAATACTCGATAACGTCCGCCGATAGCTTGACGCCTGCGTCCGGCGGGAAGATGTATGTACCCCGGGCAATGTACTCTTTAAGGATGTCATTCTGAATGAACATGCGGGTATTACGAATGTTGACGCCCCGCTTCTCAAAGGCAGCAATGTACATCGCGGCGATAATCGGCCCAATCGAGTTGGCCGTGGTCCGAACCTGGCGCACCTTTTCCAGGGGAATGCCTTCGAACAGCCGCTCCATATCGGCCAGCGAGCCGATGTGCACGCCGGCCACGCCCACTTCGCCGGCAGCGATGGGATGATCGGCTTCGTAACCGCACTGAGTCGGCAGGTCAAGGGCAACGGAGAAGCCGGTCTGTCCTCGTTCGAGCAGGGCCCGGTAGCGCTCGTTGGCCTCTTCCGCCGAGCCATAGCCGGAATACATGCCCATGACCCAGAAGTTGCTGCGATACATTGTCGGGCTGACGCCGCGGGTAAAGGGATAGGCGCCGGGATAACCAAGCGTCGCTTCGGGCCTCGCGTCGTTGGCTGGCCAATCCTCCGCGGTGTAGACGCGTTCCAGCGGCAAGCCGGAGCTCGTCGCAAAGCCGGCGCGCCGCTCCGCCTCAGACTGTAAGTGAGGGTCTAAAATCTTGGCTGCCCACTCCGTCTTGTTGGTTACATCTGCGTCTGAGACAGTAGTTTTTTCTTTACTCACGATAGCCCTACAGCAGCGCCTTCTACCTGGGAAGTATACGCATTTGATTGCGTCGGGTGATCTAAACTCCCCTCCTTGGCAAAGGCTTGTGATGTCCCACATCTTTTGCGGGACACGGGGGCATTTGAAAACAACTGAAGGGAAAGCCGAAGTCCCCTCCTTGGACAAGGAGGGGTGGCTGCGCCCATTAAGAAAATGTCGCGAAGCCTCCTTAGCGGGCGCAGATGGGGTGGTTGGTTCAAGCCACCGATTATCGGAAGTTGAACGAACCACCCCGTCCGCGCCTCCAAAGGAACGGGACCATTTACTTGATGGCGCGGCCACCCCTCCTTTGCCAAGGAGGGGACTTCGCCTTTCCCTCCGGTCGTCCCAGACGCCCGTGTCCAGCGGACGACTTGTGGGTAATGATTAGTTTCCCAGGGGGAATTCGCTCCAAAACCCTTAACTTCGGCAAAAATCAAATGCGTATATCTCCCAGAGCCTTCTACCTATCCATCCACCTTAATGATGACCGCCTCGGCCTCACCAATACCTCCACACAAGGTGGCCAGGCCGTAGTAGGGCCGAGTGTCGCCTGCCGCGCGCCGCCGCCGGCGCAGTTCGTGGATCAGGGTGATGATCAGCCGCGCGCCGGTCGCGCCGGTTGGGTGGCCCATGGCAATTGCGCCGCCGTTGACGTTGGTCTTGGCCTGAATGGCTTCAGCCTTCTTACGGTCGCGACCGGCCATAATCAGCGTCGAAACGAGCGGCACTGCGGCAAAAGCTTCGTTGATCTCAATCAGGTCGATCTCGTCAATTGTCATGCCCACCTTGTCCAAGCTTAAGCGGGCCGACTCGGCCGGGATCGAGGCGATCCGGTCCGGATGGCCGGAAGCCATGGCCCAGCCCATCAGAGTTGCCAGCGCCTTCTTGTTTCGTCGTTTTGCTTCCTCCGTGGACATTAACAGTACAGCCGAGGCCCCGGTACTGAGACCAGGGGCGTTGCCGGCGGTGACCGTCGGGCTGCCGTAAATAGTCGGCAATTTTGCCAGCTTTTCCAGGGTGCTGTCCGATCGAGGCGATTCATCGTCTGCCACGAGAAGCGGCTGGCCCCGCTCCTGCGGCACTTCGATGGACATTAACTCATCTTTGAAATGCGAGGCTTCTCTGGCTTTAAAATAATTCTGGTGACTGCGCCACGCCCAGCGGTCTTGTTCCTCCCGGCTTATACCGAATTCCACCGCTTCTTCGCCGGCCTGGACAGCGCGCGGCTTGCCTGTCATTGGACACGCGATGACCAGTTGGTCTTTGAGGTTGACATCGCCCAGCCGATGGCCCCAGCGAAAGTCGGTCAGAAAGTAGGGTACTCGACTCATGTTCTCCGCGCCGCCAGCCAAGGCGACGTTAACTTCTCCCAGCCGGATGGAGCGTGAAGCCATATTGACTGCGGCCATGGAGGAACAGCAGGCCCGGTCTACCGTGTAAGCCACTCGGTTCGGGGGAATACTCGCCTCGATCAAGAGCTGGCGAGCGATAGAACGGTCGGCCCCAGGCAGGTTGACACCGGTGGCTACCTCTTCCACATCGTCCGGGGCAATGCCGGCCCGCCGGATGGCTTCGGCCGCCACCAGGCCGCCGAGTTTGGGTAGACTAAAATCCTTCAAGGCGCCGCCGAATTTGCCAAAGGGGCTGCGGACGGCGCTGATGACGACAACTTCTTTGTGGTTCACAATGGGTTCTCCTGCATTCTTATATAGTACTTCCTGGATGCTCCTAAATGATGGCCTCCTCTTTCAACTGGCGGACTTGCTCTTCCGTGTAACCCAGCAGTTCGGTCAAGATTTCGGCGTTGTGTTGGCCCAACAAGGGAGCGGGTTGGGTGAGCGGTTCCGCATTGCTGGACAGCCTGGCTACGGGGCCGACCAGCTTGACCGAGCCGAGGATGGGGTCGGGCACGTCAATCAGCAACTGCCGGGCGGCGACGTGGGGACATTCAAAAATCTCCTGAGCGTTCTGCACCGGGCCGATAGCTAGCCCCACAGCCAGAAGCTTCTCGGTGGCTTCGGCTTTCGTGCGGCGGCGGAACCACTCATTAATTATGTCCCCCAACCAGGCTGACATATTCTTCGCGCGCTCCGGGCCGGAAGTGGCGCCAGCGTGGCCCACCAGATCGGGCCGCTCGATGGCCTGACAGAACTTCGCCCAGTCGCCCTCGGTGGCTACTATTAGACCTATCCAACCATCCTGGCACTGGAACGGCCCCCAGGGCGCCATATACGGCTCGCGACCCCGTTCAAGGGTGTGCCGGGTCAACGAGTAGGCTGTGACCGAGCGTTCGGCCAGGCCGATAATGGTGTCGTACATCGAAACGTCAATGTACTGCCCTCGACCAGTCTGAGTTCGCTGGTACAGGGCCAGCATAATGGCGTAAGCCGACTGCATGCCGGAGACGATGTCACCCAGAGCCACGCCGAGCCAGGTCGGTGGGCCGTCCGCCTGACCGCAAGTATGCATCAGCCCCCCCATGGCCTGGGCCACGATGTCGTAGGCCGGCCGCTTGCTGTACGGTCCCAGGTACTCTTCCAGACTGCCAAAACCGGAAATACAGGCGTAAATCAAGCCGGGATTAAGTTCTGAGAGCGCCTTGTAGCCGAGGCCCATTTCATCCAGCAAGCCGGGCCGGAAATTTTCCACAATAACATCCGATTTCCGAGCCAACTCACGAAAAAGCTGGCGGCCCCGATCGCTCTTAAGATTGAGCGTCAGGCTACGCTTGTTGCGATTAAAGCGGAGGAAGTAGCCACTTTGAGTTTCGCCTTTGTCGTTTTTAATTTTGGGCGCGCCGCCGCGAGCAGTATCACCGCCCTCCGGGCGCTCGACTTTGATCACGTTGGCTCCCTGGTCGGCCAGCATCATGGTGCAGTACGGCCCGGCCACTTGAATTTCAAAGCTCAACACCTGTATCCCATCGAGAGGTCTGCGCAGGCGACTCACCATGTCCTCCAAAATTGGGAAGCGAAGATTGCGAAGAGGCCAATCCGAAATACGCGGCTACCTTATAGTATTTGTTTTAGCGGCGCAAGAGGTCTGCGAGCGTGATCGTGCACACGCCGTAGCCCTCGGATCTTGCGCGATTGTATTAAGTGTGAGGTGCAGCTCCCTGCACTACTAACGGCGGGTTTCTTGGATTTTTGCAAAGATTTTTTTTGCCTTGAATTGCGCGAATGACGCGAATGGGCCACACAGAAGTGCCCACATTGCAGTAATTGCGGGCGGCCCATTCGTGTCATTCGCGCAATTCGCGGCTCAGATTTTGGTTGCGGCTTGCCGCGCTGTATTGTCAAGCACGTTTAGCGTGCAGCAACACCACACCTCCGTAGTTTCTCGGTCTACCTCCGCACTATTCCTCATCGGCTCTTACTCGCTTTATTGTGGGTGGGCCAACAGTAACGTGGGCGGCAGTAAACAGACAAGATCCCTCCGACTGAAACGCCGTTCATCCCACGAAGTTTGAAGAGCACAGAGCATTTCGTCAACCGTTTGCGCGGCGAGCGCGGAGCTGCCGCGGCCACACTTTTTGTGTGCCGGCTTCTCGCGGCAACACAACGCGTCTCATGGAGGTCATGGATGAAGCCGGCGAGTTTTGTGGGAATTCTTACATTGCAGATTGCCTTATTGATGTGTGTAGTGCCAGGGGCCGGAGTGCTCGGGCGCGAATCACGGATGGGGCAGAAGCCCAGCCGGAGCGAAAGCATCGCGGCCAATCCGGCCATTCGGACGGACAAGGAGAGCTACCTTGCCGGAGAATACATCACGATTTCAGGTAAAGGTTTTTCGCCATTCGAGACTGTGATGCTGCATGTGGAACATGCCAATGGCACGATGGAGACCGGGATGGGTCACGATCCGTGGTGGGTTTACACCGATGCCGATGGAACGTTCAAGACCACGTGGTCGCTGAACCCTCAGGACACGGCCGGAGTGAATTTTGTGCTGGAAGCCGCCGGCGCCTCCGGCCCGAGAACACAGGCCAGATTCGTTCGAAGAGGCGCTATTACCATAGACCGGTTCGACGGGCATGGGGAAAGGATGCGGATCAAAGCCGTTGGTTTCGGTCCCAACGAGCTTGTAACCGTCGTGCTGAATGACGGACACGGCCACGCGCCCGTAACGGCCTTAAGCGATGAGAACGGCCAGGTCACCGCTGACTTGGATCTCCTTCCGGACGAGCCGGGCGCGAGCGCTTTGATCGTGGCTACGTCGCACGACTCCCTCCTGACCGCCAGTCTGGCGATATCTCCGATACCTGCGAACTTCTTTGCGGTGAAAGATCAGCAGGGTGCGAACGACCAGCCCGGACAGAAGGATCTGACCCAAATGGGCCGGGATGAAAGTGACCCTTATTACTACAAGCTCTTCTGGAGTTGGGACGAGACTGCCGCATGGACCGGCAGCGGTAACACCGGTGATGCCTGCGCCCTTTTCGACAGTGACGGCGACGGTAATATCAACTTCGCAGTCTGTGGCCAGATCACCAACCCGGGCGGAAACCCGAACCTCGTCAACCAGACGGCCCTCTCAACGCGCCCGTATTCCTGCAACAACACGAAGAGCGATCGCTGCCCGAAAGCTGCTGCTCTGACCTTCACGCCAACAGATGTCCTGGCCGGTCAGTTTCTGACACTGGCTTCCGGCACCAGCAATCTGATCACGGCGACGGACCCGTTCCCGGCAGGGGCGAGCAATCCGAACGACTCGACCTTGCAGGTGAACATCAGGAAAGGCTTCCTGCCTGCGAACTCCGTTCTCGTCAACGTCTGCTCCTATCCGGCGGGTCCCGACTCCTCCGCGGGCGACTGCATCCTTTCTCCGGGCGGTGGTTACCTCGTGGTCGTCAAGGACGCCGGTGCGGACACGACAACCCCGTTCCAATTCACCGTGAATCCGGTTCCGAGCCAGTTGAGCTCTTTGACGATCATCGGCACCGGCCAGTCGGATTCGATCGGGCTTGCGATCGGGACGAACAGTGAGTCCGTGACCGAGGCGGTGCCGGCGGGCTGGCAACTCGACAACGCGTCCTGCACGCTGCAGGACGGCAGCCCGACCGGAAGCCTGAGCGGCAGCGCCGTTGGCGGCATAACGATCCAATCCGGCAAGGTGACGACCTGCACGTTTAAGAACTCGCTTCAGATCCCGCACATCAAGGTCGTGAAGTCGCTGGATCGCTACACGGACGCGGACGGGTCAGGGACAATCACGAGAGGCGACACGCTCTTCTACAAATTCGTGGTGACCAACGACGGCCAAGCGACGCTGAACCCCGTCAGCGTGACCGACGCTTTGTTTCCGCTAGGGATCAGTTGCCCGGGCGTCGCATCGCTTGCTCCGATCGTGTCGATGACTTGCACAACAACCTCAGGGCATGTGGTGACGCCGGCCGAAGCGGATGCCGGCGCGGTGATAAACACCGTCAACGTGTCCGGTACGCCGCCGGTGGGCGTCAACGTAAACGCCACCGACACGCTCACCACGCCCGTTATCCAGAACCCGCACATCAAAGTCGTGAAATCGCTCGACCACTACACCGACACAGACACGTCTGGGACAATCACGAGAGGCGACACACTCTTCTACAAATTCGTGGTGACCAACGACGGCAACGTGACCTTGAACTCCGTCAGCGTGACCGACGCTTCGTTCGCTTTAGGGATTAGCTGCCCGGGCACGTCGCTCGCACCCAATGCGTCGATGACTTGCACGACGACCTCCGGGCATGTGGTGACTTCGGCCGAAGCGAATGCCGCCCAGGTGGGGAATACCGTCAATGTTTCCGGCAAGCCGCCGGTAGGCGCCAACGTCAACGCTACCGATACACTCACCACAACGATTGTCCAGAACCCGCACATCAAGGTTGTGAAGTCGCTCGATCACTACACCGACGGCGACGGATCAGGAACAATCACGAGAGGCGACACACTCTTCTACAAATTCGTGGTGACCAACGACGGCGACGTGACCTTGAACCCCGTGAGCGTGACCGACGCCACGTTTGCGCTTGAGATTAGCTGCCCGGGCGCATCGCTTGCTCCAAATGCGTCGATGACTTGCACGACAACCTCCGGGCATGCGGTGTCCCTGGCCGAAGCGGATGCCGCCAAGGTCGTAAACACCGTCAATGTTTCCGGCAAGCCGCCGGTAGGCGCCAACGTGAACGCTACCGACACACTCACCACAACGATTCTCCAGAACGCGCATATCAAGGTATTGAAGTCGCTCGATCACTACACCGACACGGACGGATCTGGAACAATCACGAGAGGCGACACCCTCTTCTACAAATTCGTGGTGACCAACGACGGCAACGTGACATTGAACCCCGTGAGTGTGACCGACGCCACGTTTGCGCTTGGGATTAGCTGCCCGGGCGCATCGCTTGCGCCGAGCGCGTCGATCACTTGCACGACAACCTCCGGGCATGTGGTGACCCTGGCCGAAGGGGATGCCGCCGCGGTGATAAACACCGTCAACGTGTCCGGTACGCCGCCGGTGGGCGCCAACGTAAACGCCAGCGACACGCTCACCACACCCGTTATCCAGAACCCGCACATGAAAGTGTTGAAGTCGATCGATCGCTACACCGACGCGGACGGGTCCGGGACAATCACGAGAGGCGACACCCTCTTCTACAAGTTCGTGGTGACCAACGACGGCAACGTGACCTTGAATCCTGTCAGCGTGACCGACGCCTCGTTTACGCTTGGGATCAGTTGCCCGGGTACATCGCTTGCGCCGAGCGCGTCGATGAGTTGCACGACAACCTCCGGACATGTGGTGGCGCTGGCCGAAGGGGATGCCGGCAAGGTTGTAAACACCGTTAGCGTGTCCGGTAAGCCGCCGGTAGGCGCCAACGTAAACGCCAGCGACACGCTCACCACACCCGTTATCCAGAACCCGCACATCAAAGTGGTGAAGTCGATCGATCGCTACACCGACGCGGACGGGTCTGGGACAATCACGAGAGGCGACACCCTCTTCTACAAATTCGGGGTGACCAACGACGGCAACGTGACCTTGAACCCTGTCAGCGTGACCGACGCCTCGTTTACGCTTGGGATCAGTTGCCCGGGTACATCGCTTGCTCCGAGCGCGTCGATGACTTGCACGACAACCTCCGGGCATGTGGTGACCCTGGCCGAAGCGGATGCCGCCAAGGTCGTAAACACGGTCAACGTGTCCGGTAAACCGCCCGTGGGAGCCGACGTGGCGGGTACCGACACACTCACCACCCCGATTGCACGGAATCCGCACCTCACCTACGATTTGAAGGTGACGAGCGACGGCAACGTCACAGCGCAGAATGTCTCGACCAGCGACCTGTCGAACCTCATATGGATCTGTACACCAACCCCGCCGACAGCGCTCGCTCCAGGCGGAACAATGACATGCACTGCCAGCAAAATTCCCAATTAGGTCCGTACCTCCAATGAGCGGTGGCCCCGGCAACGGGGCCACCGTCTTCCCACTCAAGCTGTTGCTGCCGGATCAATTGCTGCTCGACCTGCTGCTGTTGTTGTGCCTGCAGCGGCATCATCAAAACAAGGATTGGAATGATCATAGGTTTTTAGACACGGGATCCGCCGGTGCGGTTTTAATTTTCCTTTTTCAGCCGATCCACAAAATTCTCACGCAGTTATCCACCTTCGGCTGGGCGACATAGACGATGCAGGGTTGATTCGGATTTCGTACCGCGTAGGTCCTGATGAATGCCGCGGGGCGAAGTTACAAGTCGGGGGTGCCGACTTACGAGCCGGTGGATCGTAGAACGCGGGTTTTGTCGGCTTTTGGACCAGGCGTGCGCTACACTCGCACCTCATGTTCAGGAGCATTTGGATCGTCTTGGTCATTGCAACGTGCGCGACAATCGCGCATGCGGCCAAGACACTCGACATCTATTTCATTGACGTTGAAGGCGGGCAATCGACTCTAATCGTCACGCCAGCGGGGCAGTCGCTGCTCGTCGATACTGGATTCGCAGCAAACGGGTTCAACGACACCTCCAACCGAGGCCGCGACCCGCGCCGGATTGTCAGCGCGGCGCGGAGTGCAGGCCTTAAACGGATTGACTTCCTACTGATCACGCATTTTCATGCGGACCATGATGGTGGGGTCGTGGATCTGGCAAAACAGATCCCCATTGACACGTTCATTGATCATGGGAACGTACCGGCAGAAGCAAAACAAGATTTGTTAGGAACGCTCGATGCGTTCAATGCGTATGCCCCGGTGCGCGCGAAGGGGCATCATCTGCAGCCAAAACCTGGCGATCGCCTTCCGCTTAAAGATGTCGCGGCGTTCGTCGTCAGTTCCGCAGGCGAGACGTTGGTCCAAGCAATGAATGGTGCGGGCCTGCACAACGCGTCGTGCGGCGCATCGGAGATCGCGGCGCAGGAGATTCATGAAAATCCGAGGTCTACTGGATTTGTCCTGAGTTTTGGAAGATTTCGGTTTCTCGATGTCGGCGATCTGACCGGAAGACCGCTGTTCGCGCTTGTCTGCCCAAACGATCTCGTGGGCCCTGTCGACGTATACCTAGTCGCTCATCACGGTGGCGCTGACGCCGCGGATCCCGCCACATTCGCTGCGTTCACACCCCGTGTGGCTATTCTAAATAACGGCGCGACAAAGGGTGGCGCCGCAGCGATGTTCGCCATGCTGCATGGCTTGTCCGCGGTCGATACGTGGCAGTTGCACCGCTCCCAAAATCCGGACGCAGTCAACTTCGCCGACGAACGGATCGCGAATCTCGACGAGGCTACCGGTCATTGGATCAAGCTGAGCGCGAACGCCGATGGATCCTTTCGTGTGACGAACGGACGGACAGGCGCCAGCAAAAACTATCCGAAGCCGCCGCGGTGACGCTCATCGAGTCCTCTTGCGCTGAGCACAAATCACAAGTCCGGTTTGCCGACAATACGGGAGTTGGCGTGATACCTACTCGCCTGCGACTTGTATTTTCAATGCTCTCAGCGGGCTGACGGCTCGATCCACATCCTGAAATACTAGCCCAGTGATGTATCCTGGAATCAACTTTCGAATTCTCAAAACAGGAAGGATGAAAATGAACTCAAGAATTCTGGCTGTTTCCCCACTGGCCGTGCTGTTGGCGATGACGGCAGTTCCGGCGCTGGTGCAAGCGCAGGCGGGCGGGGGCCACGCGGCGATCGAGAAACAGATCATCGCGAATGAGCGGGCGATCAACGACGCTATCGCCAAGGGCGACATGAAGACGTTCCATGCCAACATTGCATCGGATGCGGTCGGGATCGATCCCGGCGGTATCAGCAAGGTAAACGCGCCCGATTTCGACAAGATGCTGCTGGCAAGTAAGATTCAGAGTTGGAATATCGATGGCTCACAGTTTTATTGGATTGGCGACACGACGGTCGTGCACATGTACCGCTGGACCGGCAAGGGCACCTACGACGGGCACCCCATCCCGAGTCCGACATGGGCATCGACAATCTGGACGAACAAGGGAGGAAAATGGATGGCCGCCTTCCATCAGGAAACAACTGCCATGCCGGCAGCCCCGGCTCCCGCAGCAAAGCCGGCGCCTACACCCGGGAAAAAATGAACAGGAAGGAAGCACAAAAAGCACAGCGCGGCCAAAGCCGCAACCGACCAGATAAGCCGCGTTTGCTGCTTCCACTGTCTGGACATCTTTGCTACACCACGCGAGAAAATCCGGGCGCCCGCTGCTTCATCTGATCGCCGGTAGCGTGATGTCTTGGTCAACATAGCCCCTCAGGGCACTACCGGCCTTGATATCGATGTTCTTGCCGTGTTTGATTAGGCCAAGGGGTCCGAACAATACGGTGAGCACGACTGCCGTTCCGACCTTGTCATCGCCTTCAGCGCCTTTCGATGCACGCAAACGGACTCGGTTATCGCCAACGACGACGTACTCAAGCCGCACGCTGAGCTCACCCCCCTTACCCATCATTCCAGCTTTCTTGGCGTGAACAACTGTTCCGACGGCATCTCGATCAAGTTCAAAATTCACTCTATCGTCTGTCGTGGCCGTTTTGGAACTGATGGCCTCGGCGAATTTCAGGTCTACGTCGGTTCCTTCCTTTAGTGTGTACTTCTGAGGTTGGTCGGGTTGATCCTGGGCCACGGCGAGTTCGGCTGTTGCGACGTATGTGACGGCCAACAAAAGAGACAGCAATACAGTTCTTTTCATAGATGGCTCCCTGCATTCAGACCGGTCTTGATCGACTGGGTGCACCAAGAAAGGGCTTTGTGCTGATTTGAAGTGTGAAAGTCTTGTGGCCCGCACAGTCTTACATGGACATCCCTACAATGACAGTGAATTCGTGCACCCCGGCGCTAAAACCCCAAAACCGCGGCTTATGGTGAACGGAACCGGGCTGGTATGGTCTTGCTGCCGAACATTACAAATTCAAACATAGGTCCATCTCCTGTCGTGTCGAAGTCGCATGTGTTCACTTCCCATAGGCTCCCTGCAAAGGGCTTTGCACAAGGAAAGGCGGCGAAGGGGAAATTCGGGGACGGCGGGAATGTCTTCGTGGGGAAATCAAGTTGGTGCGCTTCAGAAATAATTGAATCCAGCACGGAAGCAAGTATTTGCCCGATGGAAGTAAGTGTTTCCGGAAGGAAGGAAGCAAGGCTGGCCGGTTCCGGAAATAAGCTTCACCGTGACCGAGCAAAGCGTCTTCGTCACGAACCAATGTGGCTTTACGAAAAAGCAATGTGGATTCGTGATCAAGCAATGTTGCTTTGCGATCAAGCAAGTTAACTCCGGCGAGGGCACCGCCCGGTGATTGATAGTGAAGGACTTCTGCGCGAAACAATTAACTATCTCACTGATCGAGCAATGTTGCTTTGTGATCAAGCAATGTTGCTTTGTGATCGAGCAATGAATTAAGGATTCTTGCCGCGCGTTTTTTAGCCGCGGCAAAATCTCGGATTGAACTAATCCGCGAGGACAACGTGCAGGATTTGGATTTTCAATCAGGGATTCATCTTCAGGGTTGGGCGCAGAAGGCAGTGACTTGTGGGCCACACGTGTTTTTGGGGGCGTTCAGAAACCAGATCCCGACAGCACGCGGGCTGTGAAGAACGGTTGGAAATTGGGCAAGACAGACGTATCGGCAGGCGTTCGCAGGTGACGGACGCAGAACGGGACATGGAGCGATCGTGGGTGAGGCGATCATGGTCATGGTGAGCGGATGCGTTGAAGGGTTTCAACAATGATGAGTTTTCCGATACGGCAGTAGGGACACATTGGCGGAGTCGTTGTTGGCGACACGGCGTCGCGCGAATCGTGGGCTGGAAGTTCGGCCCTCCCAAAAAGCAACTGGCGCGCCTGCTCGAGTTGGGAATGACAGTGCGGACTGAAGATGCCGTAGTAGCGAACCTTGGTGCAGCCCCGGGGAAGCACGTGCTGGAGGAAGCGCTGAAGAAAGTCGATGCCGGAGATGGTGCAGTGTTGAACCTTCTGCGTCCGGTTGTCGCGATAGCAGAACGTCACTCGGCCATCCTGGATACGTTCCAGACGGTTGTTGGTCAAAGCGATCCGGAAAACGTAACGGCCGAGATAGTGCAGGACTCTTTCTCCCGAGCCGGCGTGTTGACAATGAACCACCCAGGGTTTGTTCCAAACATCGGAGACGACGCCGCCCAGAAGGCCTGCCTTTTTAAGAGCGGCGCCCATTTTAGCGCGGAAGATCACCGATAGAGTGCGAACGGGAACGAGAAACTTCGGGTTTTTGGGTTCGACCCAGCACAGCCCGTCGGCGGAAAGACCTCCCGCGGTGACCAGCATGTGAACGTGAGGATGATAGAGCATGGCACGCGTCCAAGTGTGCAGAACCGCGAGAGCGCCGATACGTGCGCCGAGGAATCGTGGATCTCGAGCAAGCTTTTGCAAACTATCCGCTGCAGCCTTCATCATCGCGCCGTAAACGATCTTGGGATGAGATCGCGCTAAGCAACGCAACTCGGCCGGAAGCGTGAAGGTGATCAGGTAATAGGAACAGGGAGGCAACCGTTGCTGTTGCTGGGCGATCCAACGTCCGGTTTGGTCGCGGTGACACTTCGGACAACCGCGGTTGCGGCAGGAGTGGTAGGAATAAACCTTCTGCGCGCAATGGTCGCACTGGTGGACATGGCCTCCAAAGAACGGAGTCCGGCAGTTCTCGCTGTCGGACGTGGCTGTTTCCCGCCCTCATGCCGGGCTATGTTCTTCCAGCAGAACCACAGCCCGTGACGGTGTCCAGCCTGCAGCAAGCGTTCCGTAGCGCGCTCCAGCAGACCGGCATTGCCAAGGCGGCACACGTCCATACGCTTCGGGAGCGTGGGAAATATAAGAGCCCTGGTATGCGAGCAGCCGGCCAACCCGCATTTCTCACCGGAATCTTGGGCAACTATGCCGAGGGCGCGTCCCTCTCCCTCTTGGAGAGCGTGAATGCACTCTGTTAACCCTCACCCGCCGCTTCGCGGCACCCTCTCCCAGAGGGAGAGGGACTTGGCTGTGGATAGTCACAGGCCGGTGAGAAATCCGGGCTAAAACTATAATGACTGTTGACTTAAGAACCCGAACTTGACACCCCAATTCGGGCGATATAGTCTCGCCGGCAAATTAACCAAGTTAGCCATTAACGACGAAGCGTCTGCGGCCATGTATGGAGTTTCGAGTCGAAGCGTATAACGTGTTGAATAGTTTCCGGCCGGGCGTACCACCGGGCTCCCCCAATTCCGCTCTAGCAATCGACACGAATCTCAGTTCGGCCCAGTTTGGTAAGATCCGCCTGGCGCTGGAACCGAGGATCCTGCAGTTCGCATTGAAATATTTGTTCTAGCCCGCGTTTCTCACTGGAATCTTGGGCAACTATGCAGAGGGACTTCGCTGTGGATAGTCGCAAGCTGGTGAGAAATCCGGGCTAGCTATGAAGATGGGTACAAACGCGGGCTAAAGCCCGCGACTACATTCTGCGACAAACTACGAGCTTATCCTCGCCAATTGAGCATCCGTGCATTCTCTTATGATTGTCAGGAAGCGATTGAGGTTTTCCTTATTGACAAGAGGGTGAGGATCACCCGGCTTACGGAAATTCAAGGCATGGAGCTTATCCAGTGCCTTATCGTAGAAAGGATGGATTGTCAGATAGACATCGGCGCCTGCCTTCGCCGCGATTTCCTGAAATCGTTTGGCCGATGCGCTCCAGGTCTTGTACGTTTCGGGCAAACTCGAGAAATACCGGACCCCATTACGGCCCATGTCGGGATTGATACCGCCCCACACAGCGCCCACATGCCGTTGGTTTCCATCCTTAAGCGGGACCAGCGTCGAGATCGTTCCCGGCGTGTGGCCTGGCGTTATGTAGAGCGTCAGCGTGGTATCACCGAGCGTCACTTTCATACCATCCGTCGCGACCATGTCTTTCTTCGCCTTGAGCTCGTTGGGATCGTTGCTCTTGGCCATGGCGGTCCAATCCGCTTCAGACATGATGATGCGCGAATGGTACGTATCCTGGAGATATTTGGCTCCGTAAAAACGATCGCCGTGAACGTGGCTCAGGATGACATATTTGATCTGTGCCGGATCGAGACCCAATTTTTTCAGGCCGTCGGTGATTAACTCCTTGGCGGTGTAATCGTAGCCCGAATCGATCAGGATGAGTCCCTCCGAGGTAGCGACCGCCCATGTCGATTGGCGTGTGCTGCCAATGTAGTATAGGTTGTCGAATGCCTTCGTCGGCGGTGTGTACCATTCAGCGCGGGGCGGAACCTTTCGATTGGCCAGTGATTCTGGGGCCGCCTGGACGTTAGGCTCAACGGGACCGCGGTCAGCCAATGCTGGTTCGCAAACCGTGTCGTACAACACCGTGAGATCGTTTCCCGGCTCATATGCCGCAGCCTTGGCTGCGGCAATGTGGGATTGGGCCGCCGTTCTTCCCCGAGTTTGAGCGTGCGCCTCCGTTGCAATCCAACTGGCCAACAGCAACACCGCGCAGGACAGAGTTACCAGATAGCGCTTCATAACTCCCTACTCTCTTGTATTCCTCCGCGCCCGAATTTCCATCTTGAGGTCGAGCGACTTACTTCTTAGACTCCCTCGCAGCATCTATTAACCGCTTGTTATACTCATCCGACTCCGAGGGTACGCAGAAATATTCCCAGAGCTCGGCGTTTGGGCGCAGTTCGATCTTGCCCTTGGTCGTCCAAGGCTGGGTGAAAACCTTGGGGTCGATGATCGTCATCTCGGCCTCCAGGGTCCCATAGCTCGTTCGCTTATAGCGCTCGACCGTCCGCATTTCGTCGGTATGCGCAAAACCACGGATACGGTTCCTGCGGTCTTCTGAGATCCAGGATCTGTCGTCATAACCGTTGCCTTCGACAACAAACGTGTCTCCCTCCCAGTGGCCTACCGCGTATCCCAACCAACGCTGCTGTGGAGGATCCTCGGGAAGTTTCCGCCCGTCCGTCCAGATGGTGCGCCAGGTATGGCCCCATTCGAAGAACTGAAGCACTCGGTCAGGCAACATCGCGAATTCCATTCCGTAGTTGTATGCGAACCAGCGTGGATAGCCCAGAGGATCGCATATCAACATGCCGTCTTTCGAATTTGTGGTTGGAATTTCCGACCGGGTCGCTTCGAACATCTGCTGTCCCAACGGCGTGAGTGGGGGAACGTTCTTCACATCCAGTTCCGTGCCGTTATTGCCCCATACTCCCGACAGGTCATGCGGATTGAATGCATGGCCCTCTACCTTATACGCTGCGTTTGCAGCCGCCAATTGCTTGGGATTCGTGCATCGCGGGCAGGTCTTCCACCCTGGCCCTGGAGTCAGTTCTTGTAGCGACTGAGACTGAGTCGATTCCCGCCCAAACGTTCGATCCTGAGCCAACCCGACCGACGAAAAAGCCAGGACCCCTAAAGCAAGGATCAAGACAATGTTTCCTTTTCGCATTAACTTTAGCCTCCGAAGATGAGATCGATCTATGGTTGACGGAGATTTGGTACTCGCGAGTTGTCCACAACAACGGTCCCATCCGCTTTCGTAATCTTCTTAATCAGAGCTTCAGTCGAACCGGCGTTCCTCGATGGGAAGGCGAGAACAACAATTTCATCGCCGGGCTTAAGCGAATTCTTGGTCATCCCATCCGCAATCATCGAGGTCACGGAAGCCATTTCGCCTACCCACTGCGTGGTTTTCCCATTTTGATCCTTCGCGTCCCATACGACAAAGACGTGGGGGTTTCTCCACTTGTAATCCACAACGGTCCCCTTCGTCGTCACCTCTTCAGTTCCGTAATGCGCTCTGCTGTGGTGCGCAGAAACCACGCTACTAAGCATGAGCAATACGACCACGAGAGCGAACACCTTAACCCCAAATACCTGGTTACTTCTCATTAGCACCTCCTGAGTGCGACAATTATATATAGCTTTTGGCCAATCACATGGCGGGTGCAGTTGTGAGCTGGGCTGGCGGACCGAACCGGCAAAAATCAAGGCACTGCAGGATACAGGTGCCAAACAACGCCTCATAGCGTCTTCCTCCTGCAATCCGGAAGCTGAATGTGACCAGCGAGTCGCCACATTACCTTGAACAAGATGGGTGTGCAACAAAAAATATAGGACGAGATGGTGATCAGGCGTACGAGTCTGATGATGAAAATGAGAAGGCTTTTTGAGCAGTTTCGCCAGGTTTGGAGGCTCAAAAACTGATATAGCTCAGTCAATATTAAATTCTTGACAGGAAAGATGGAAAAACCTATAAGCTGGATGCACCAGAGGTCCCTTCTTTGTCGACAAAATGCCCAAGAATGAGGAGGAAGTAAGGATGAAACCCGGGAAATTGGTTTTAATGATCATGATGGTCTTGTGTCTGTCGTTTATCGTCACGGCACAGCTACCTCCGAAAGAGCAACAGCCGCAGGCAGGCCAGCAATTGGATCCGGATCGTTTTGAAGCAGCGCATGGCCGGTTGTTGTCGGGTCAGGATAAGGCTGCAGAGGCCAGCCGGCTAACGCAAGCAGTAGCTTCGGCGCTGCCGGGCACTGGGCCTTCTTATGCGCCAGTACCTCGAAAGAATTTTGTCGACGAATTGATCTTTGGACGGATGGAGCGCGACCACATTCCACATGCACCGCTTGCGGGTGATGAGGAGTTTCTGCGAAGGGCGTATCTCGATGCAACGGGTCTTTTGCCGACGCCCGATCAGGTTCGTTCATTCCTGGCCGACAAGGACGCGAACAAGCGCGATAAGCTTATCGACTCTCTCATTGGCACAGAGGCATTCACGGACCAGTGGGCGTATCACTACGGCGAGCTGCTCAGAACGCGAGAAGCCTCTTTTCACTTTTGGACAAAGCAATGGCTCAAAGTGGACCGGCCCTATAACGAAGTGTTCTACGACATCGTTACGCCCGTCACCAAGAATGCGAAGGGTCTCCCGACGGCACAAACCTTCTATGATCCGATCGGCTACGTATCGACTCGCTGTGGATTGTGGACCGACGCCGACGATTACAAAGGTCTGAACCGTCTGGACTGGGTTGATGAGATCACCTCGGACGTTGGGCGAGTATTCCTTGGCCTCAGCATGGACTGCTTTTCCTGTCATAACGGCGCGGGTCACGCCGACAGCTTCAATATGTTCTTGGGCAGCATGAAGAGAACCGACTTCTGGCAGCAGGCGGCGTTCTTTGGGAAGATGCGGAACATCGGATACAGCGACGGTAGTGCGCGCTCTTTCTATGGCGGCAACAGCCTCTTTGACGACCTGGCGCCTGGATATAACACTGGAAACGACGGACCTTTCTACACTCCGGCGGAGGGTCGTTTCCCGCGCGATGGCAAAACCTACGAACCGGTTTTCCTGCTGACCGGGGAGAAACCGAAACCGGGCGAGGATCCCCGTAAGGCGTTAGGCCGAATCGCGCCGACCCATATCCAATTCTCGCGCGCGGCGGTCAACATCGTTTGGGCCAAGTTGATGGTGGTTGGTTTGGTCGAGCCATACGACGGCTTTGATCTGAAACGACTGGATCCCCAGAATCCACCACCGGCGCCGTGGACAATTCAGCCGGCCAATCCCGAGTTGTTGACTGCGCTTGCTGAAGATTTTCGCTCGCACAACTTCAGCATTCATCGTGTAATCAAGAACATCATGAAATCCAACGCCTATCAACTCTCCACGAGCTTTGAAGGCCAATGGAAGGATGCTTACATTCCGTATTATGCGCGGCGGTTCGCCCGTGTTTTGACGGGTCCGGAGGCTGTCGATATCGTGACCCAAGCAACCGACGCCCCGTTCGATCTGCGGCTGTATGGAGAGAAGCGCTCCTACGTCAAAGAGCTGTCCAGTCCTTTAAGCATGAAGGGAGGCGGTGGCGGCGGCGGTGGCGCTCTCAACGCCGGTAATTCTCCTGAGAATCCTGCGGTCTTTGCGTTCATGCAGGCGTATTACCAGGCCGAGCGTGCAATGCCACCGGTCGATAAAAATATAGCCAGTCCGGTGCAAGCGATGATGTTCATGACTTCGCCGGTCGTTACCAAACGGATAAGCGCTGAAGGAAAAACGCGCGTAGCGAAGTTATTGCAGTCCGGCAAATCGGACGATGAAATGATCGAGGAACTGTTCCTGGCGAGCTTGTCACGCCGGCCTACTACCGAAGAAGTGGAAGTGGCGAAGCGTGTGATCGCAAAAGACAGGAAAACCGGCCCGGAGAACATTCAGTGGGCGCTGCTGAACTCGGCGGAGTTTTTAGTGAATCATTAAATTTGCAGTGAGGAGAAAAATCAATGCGAAAAGGAATCGAGAACCTGAGCCGCCGCGAATTGCTGAAATTTTTCGGTATAAGTGTTGGCGCCAGTCTCGCTGGTGAAGCCGCATGGCCGCGTAAGCTTCAAGCACAGAGCAGGAAGGTGACGCCTCGAAAGAATGCGCGCAACGTTCTTTTTATCCAAAATTGTGGCGCCATGAGTCCGCCGGAGTGCCTGGACTTCAAGGAAACCAAGTACACGGCAAAGGACCTGGACATTCAGAAGGTCAATTCGGATTTTGTTATATCCAAGACCATCTTCCCAAACTATGAGAAGTGGGCGCCACGAGCTACGTTGGTCCGCTCGATGTATGAGAATTCGCTGGTACACTTCTCCGCCCAGTACCATACGCAGGCGGGTCGTGCATTGAACGCCGCAATTCTAAGGGAGATTCCGGCGTTCGGCAGCGTCATCGCTTCGGAACTAGAATCCGAGCGTCGAGGTTCCGACACGTTCCCCACATTTATGAGTTTTGATTTGTGGAACGCGCGGTGTCCTCAGATCGGATCCGGAATGTTGCATCCCCGCTTTGCAGGACTCGACATCAACACCGCCAGTGTATTCGACAGCTTCGGCGGTGGGGATGAGAGCGGGGCGACAAATTCGGTTTTGGCGGAACGCTGGCAAGTGCTCAACAGAATGTCCGAGGTTTCACCCTCGGGAGGGATTGGCGGGAAGGCCAATGATTACAAGGCTCATTACGAATACGCATACAAGATTCTTATGGATGCGCGGTTTAAGAAAGTGCTCGCCCTGACGGACGAGGAGAAGCGCCGTTATGGTGTGCCGAAGGACCGCGGCACTTCCAAGATCGGCCTTGCGTTCCTGCTAGCGCGCAATGTACTGGCCGCCGATGCCGGTGCACGATTCCTGTGGGTGGCCAATACATACAACGGCGGAAACGGTCCCGCCGATAACCATGACCAACTCTACGGCCGAGGTGCGTTAGCTCCAAAGGGCGCGATACTTTCCATATACGAGAGCGGCCCCAGGCTTGATGCGGCGTTCAGTAGCCTGGTTCAAGATCTTTCCACGATGCCCGGCCACGAGTCAGGAAAGACACTGTTGGACGAAACCATGATTTGCCTGGTGCACGAATTCGGGCGCAATCCGGAGATGAACGCCAACGCCGGCCGCGATCATTGGGGCCCCTGTTTCGCGAATTTGTTTATGGGCGGAGGCGTCAAGCCGGGGCGGGTTATCGGTAAGACGGACGGTTACAAAGTGCTTGATGTGGGTTGGAATCACAAAGAACAACCCATGATGGATCACATCGTTTCGACGATCTATTCTGCTTTGGGCATCGATTGGTCCAAGAAAATCGTGGACACGCCTTCCGGACGAGCCTATGAATACCAGCAAACGGCTCCCCTCGGAGGTCCAGCGTTTATTCCTCTGACCGAAATCGGGGAATTGTTCACATAGGGGTATGAAAAGAAGGATTCTGTCCACTCTTCTTTGTTGCGTTTGCGCCGCGGTGCCAATCGCGGCGCAAACCGCAGTGCCGGAAGGCATGGCGCAGATCCCGGCTGGCAAGTTCTGGATGGGTCGTGCGTATTCAATGTTCTTGGATTCAGCAGACCTTTTGCCGCGGGACAAGATGGATGACAGACCCGCCAACAGCATTTATTTGGATTCCTTCTACATCGACAAGTACGAGGTAACGAACGCGGACTACGCCCGATTCGTGGAGGCGACGGGCGCTCGGCCGCCGTGGCACTGGCCTCAAGGCAAGATCCCAAATGGGGAAGAGCGGTTTCCTGTCTTCAACGTCAACTGGTTCGAAGCGACCGACTTCTGCAAGTGGGCGGGCAAACGTCTTCCCACGGAAGCGGAATGGGAGAAAGCCGCGCGAGGCGGACTCGATCGGAATCATTACTCATGGGGGGATGCCGAAATCGACAGGGGCGAAGAAAGGCTGCTCGCACCACAGACGTCCGGACGCATCACCAGCACCGCCGCGCCGGCAGTCATTGGCCGTAGGTATGCCATGGCCGTCGGATCATTTACCCCCAACGGTTACGGTCTCTACGACATGACCGGAAACGTTATGGAGTGGACGAATGACTGGTATGACGGCAATTACTATCCTTTCATGCCGAAACAGAATCCAAAGGGGCCGGAGACCGGTCGATATCGAAGTGTTCGAGGCGCCGGTTTTTTTGACCAGGGTGGTCACGGGGAAGAGAAGACGGTGAATTACCGCAACTTCAGTGATCCGGACCTCCGTAGCACCACGATAGGTTTCCGCTGCGCGAAATAAGAAAACTGTATCCACTTTATTGTCGAACGGAAGAATCCTGGATAGTGCGAAAGACAGACACCTTGGTTTGATAATTTTTGAATCCAGTCTTCGGTGAGTTCGCCGAAGGCTGGATTGCTCACAGAAACAGTCAGGGGGAAAAGATGAACCGACAGTTTGTTCTAGTCATGATCGTTATCGCGGCAGTTTTTGCGGGAGCCACGGCATTCGCGCAGCAACACAGGCCCTATGATCAAATAATGAAGGATGTCGGAGCAACATTCGCCAGCCTGAAGAAGAATCTGGATGCGAATTCCGCGGCTGCGGCCATTGAAGATGCTGCCAAACTGCAAGGACTGTTCAAGGAGACTGAGGCGTTTTGGGCGCCCCTCAAAACCAAAGATGCGGTTGATTTCGCGAAACGCGCGGGTGATGCCGCCGCGGCAGTTGGCGCCGCAGCCAAAAGCGATACGAAGGCGGCGCTGGAGTCGTACACAGGTCTTCAGAAAAATTGCGGCGGCTGCCACTTCTCACACCGCGAGGACACCGGTAAGGGTTTCCTCATCAGACCGTAAACAGGTTTTAGTTTCAAAGGAACCGGCTCTATGCGTCGACTGATTATTATTTCGGCTTTGATCACATTCTTGGCCACGTTTGAGTTTCAAGCTCAGGCTCCGGCTGACTCGCCACAGCAAAAGCTGGCCGACGAATGGATGAAGCGGCTGAATTCCCTCGACGACTGGCACTTATCCGTGGACGGAAAGGAAGAGGGGGTTGAGGAAGTTGTCAATAGCATGATGGAACTTTTCGCTCCCGATGTGCTCGCGGAGGTACCGCCACACGACGAAGATCAGATTGGACCGGTTATGCTTCGTGGGAGCGGGAATGTCCGGAAATGGGTCGATCGGATTGCGAGATCTCAGGTGAGGCTTAACTACATTATCAAACGTCAGACTGGGGGGCCTACGGGGGAGTTCGAAGGGTGGCGGCTGGTCTACTCCACGCCACTGCCTTGGGGCGGAACTGGTGTTGCGTTCCAGATCATCGCAACCTATTCCTTGCGTGAGGATCGTCGAAGATTTACGGCGCCGGGAGCGGTGTTTCTACAGTATGGCGAGGATGGAAAAATCCACCGGCTCCGTCTTCTTCTGGGGGAGATCGACCAGGTTGTCGCCGTATAGACGTTGAGGTTTACTCACTCCAACTCCGCTGCCTAAGTGCACCACTTCCTAATACGCCCTCACCCGCCGCTTCGCGGCACCCTCTCCCAGAGGGAGAGGGACCAACCTTCCGAATGGTCCTTCTCCCCCTGGGAGAAGGTGGCCCGAAGGGCCGGATGAGGGAAAATACGTCACCGCATCTATGAAACTAAGTACTAAGCTGGTCCCCGCAGGTTTAATATCGGACTCTATACTCATTTGATTTACATAGGCAGGCAAACAAATGGCCCGGAAACAATATGGCCAACAATTCGGCAAGATTTTTGCGGCCATCGTGCTGCTGATCGTGACGGTCATCGGGCTAAGTTATGGCTCGCTGTTGCGCGACATGGATCAGGCTGCGGAAGAGTATAGCCGGGGCGACGCGGACGCTGCGCTGAAGCGGTACGACAGCATCGACCAGCGGCTGCGGTCTATCGGCGCTCTGCGCGCGATTCCGGTGAAAGACCGCCGGAACCTTATCCTGAACCAAACGCGCTTGCTCTATGCGCTCGGGCGCTATGACGATGCCCAGGAACGAATGGACCGCGAAGCCGAAATCGCCGGCGCCACCAGTAACAACGATGGCAGATTCCTGCTGTTGAAGGGCGAAATCGCTTTCCGCAAAGCATTCAAGAATTACCGCGAATCGACTAAGAAGGACCCGCGCCTGCTGGAGGAGGCCCTGCGCGCGGCCGAGGACAATCTGCGCGATTCCCTGCGCCTCTCCCCGAACGACTGGGACGCCAAATACAATTTTGAGTACGTCAATTATATTCGGAATCTCATGAACCAGGATCAGCAGGGAAAGATCAAAATCCTGATGGAGAACGTCAGGGTCAAAGAGATGCAACCGCAGGCCCTTCCGGCCGATCAGCAACAATGAAACCGGCCATTACCAATCCCGCACGGTTATCACTCCTCTCGGATACTCAGCAGGATAGGTTCTGATGGAATTTGCAAGGCAAGAATACTTCTGGCTGTTGCTGGTCGTTCCCTTTGTGATCCTGCTCTGGGGAATCGGCGTATGGCACCAGCGGCGGATGCGGATCCGGTTCGGCAACATCGACAACCTCGAGTCCATCTCGAGAATCTCCTGGTCGGGTAGGGCATGGTTCCGAGGCTTGCTGTTTGTGGGCGCACTCACGCTGATGGCGGTTGGCCTCGCTTACCCCAGAGCGATTGTCCGGGAACTGCGGGCGGTTCCGACACCCACGGATTTGGTTTTCTTGATGGATATTTCCCCGTCCATGTATGGACGCGACATGGACCCCAGCCGGTTGGGCCGCGCCGAGCGAATCATCCAGAGATTCATCTATCTGAAGCAGCCCCAGGACCGTTACGGGCTGATCGTATTTAACTGGACCAGTGTGGTGTTGTCCTATATGACCAGCGACCCGCAAAGCATCCTGCTCTATTTCGATTATCTCAACCAGGAGGATACGCCGGAGCCCGGCACCAACGTGGGATCGGCGCTGACGAACGCGATGCGGCTGGTCGCGGCGGAACAGAAGTTCGATCCGGGAGCCGCCAAGACGCGCCGCGTCGTCTTCGTTCTGCTTTCCGACGGCGACGATACGGCGCACGAGCTGGAGAGGCCGCTGGCTGATGTGGTGAAATCGGGGATTAAAATCTACACCTTCGGTCTGGGCACCTCGAATGGCTCGTACGTGCCGCTGGTGATGGCGGGAGGCTTGAACGGACAGGTGGTGAAGTACCTCCAGCGCGAGGGAGGGACGCGGCTGGTCAGCAAAGCAGAAATGAAAACCATGCGAGCGATCTCCGAAAAAACCGGCGGACGGTTTTTCCGGGGTGAGAGTGACAAACAGGTCGACGAGGCGATGGAGGAAATCCTGTTTACCGGCCGGCCCGTGGCCGGCTTCCAATCGAACGCCGTCCGCAAGGACTTGTATATTTATTTTCTGATGGCCGCCTTCGCATGCCTGGTGGCAGGCATCTTTTTATAGCGCGGCATGTCGCGGCCAGGGAGGAATCCTCTGCAGGTACGACCGGAAACAAAAGAGCAGGCCTGGGAAATCATCGGCCAGATCGAGGAGCAGATCCGGAAGGTGATCGTCGGCCAGGACGATCTGATCCGGCGCATCCTGATCGGGTTGTTCGGCCGCATCCCTTACTCATTCAAGAAGGGCCAGGAAGAGAAAGTGGGCTCGGGACACATTTTGCTCGAAGGCGTGCCCGGCCTCGCGAAAACGCTGCTCGTCTCCGCCATTGCGAATACCATTGACGCCAAGTTCCAGCGCATTCAGTTCACCCCGGATATGCTTCCCGCCGACATTCTGGGAACAAGAATTTTCGACAGCAAGACCGGCCAGTTCCGTACGGAAAAGGGTCCTATCTTCGCCAACATCATTCTGGCGGATGAAATCAACCGCGCTTCCCAGAAGACGCAGAGCGCGTTGCTGGAGGCCATGCAAGAGCGGCAGGTGACGATCGGCGAGACCACCTACGCTTTGGACGATCCCTTCTGGGTTCTGGCGACTCAGAACCCGGTGGAGCAGGAAGGCGTGTTTTCGCTGCCGGAAGCGCAGCTCGACCGTTTTTGCATGATGGTTCGAGTGCATTATCCGTCGCCGGAAAGCGAATACCAGATGCTCTCGGCCAGCCTGGAGAAGACGCGGCTGGAATCAGTAGCCGATCCGCAAGCGGTCCTCTGGATACGGCAACTGATCGGCCGGGTGTACGTGGACGATAAGATTCGCCGTTACATCGTTGCCATCGGCCAGAACACCCGCAACACCCGCTCGAACGCTTTGCCGATGGTGAAGGAGATGGTCATGCACGGCGCGTCGCCCCGCTCTTACAATCATCTGCTGGCGATGTGCCGTGCGGTCGCTTTTTTCCGGGCGCGCGATTACGTTCTGCCATCGGATGTGAAGTACATCGCAACCGATGTGCTGCATCACAGAATCGTTCGCACCATCCGGGCCGAAGTCGAAAACGTGGCATCCGACCAGATCCTGGCCGAAGTGTTGAGACATACTCCGATTCCTTAGATGAGCGGCTGCGAATGCAAGCCCGGGCGAAGCGTGAGCGCGACAGCGCGAAACATCAAGCCGATAGGGCGCAGCCATCAAAAAGAAGGTATTATGGCGCTAGCGCCAGAGTTGGCCGAAGAGCTTCGATACCTCGAAATCAGTGTGGCGCGCCGCATTCGCAACCTGCGTTTCGGGCAGAGCCGCAGTCCATTGAAGGGCTCCGGCTACGAATTTGAGTCCCACCGCAAATACCAGGTTGGCGAGGATTTCCGGCGCATCGACTGGAACGTTTCGGCGCGAATGCAGGAAATCTATCTCAAGCGCCATTTTGAGGAACGGGAAGTTTCCGTGTTTCTGGTGGTGGATGTTTCGCGTTCGATGCATTTCTCGACGGCGAAACACTCGAAGAAACTGCGTGTCATGCAGGTGGGCGCCACGCTCGGCTTTTCTGCAGTCAGCGATAATTGCAACTTCGGATTCCTGGCGTTCAGCGATCACGTGGAAGCCTACGAGCCGGCGCGCAAGGGCCGCGGGCATGTGTGGCGGGTGATTGAGCAGCTTTACAACCTGAAGCCGAGCCACTCGGGAACCGACTGGGAGCGCGCATTGCGTTTCCTGCGCAGCCAGCTTCGGAGCATGTCCAGCGTGTTTCTCCTCTCGGATTTCATTACAGACCCCAACGTGACCCAACTGGCGGAACTGCCCGATCTCAAGGTGCTGGCGCAAAAACACGACGTCGTCCCCATCGTTTTCATGGATCAACTGGAAAGCAACCTTCCTTTAGGAAGAGGGCTGCTCCGCTTCCGCTCGGCCGAGGGCCGCGAGGAAATGTTGCTCAGCCTTTCCTCGCATCAGAGGAGCGCCTTTGACGCTTTGGTGGAGAAACGCAAAACGAAATTGCGGGATCTGTTTTACTCGCTCGGAATGGAATGCCTGTTTTTGAACGTCGGGGAGGCGTTTATGGATCCCCTGATGATGCTATTTGAAAGGCGGAAGAAAGTATGAACGGCTTCCTTCAATCATGGACGGAATTGTTCGGAGGCAACTCGACGCGAAGAAGGATGATAGCGGCGTTGCTGTGCCTCGCGCTGACCCTGGGGAGCAGGTATACCTGGGCACAGAAAGCGCCGGAGGTCGTTCCTCCCCCTTCGAACATAACGTTTACCACGCGTCTGGACCACACGGCCGTCTGGGTCGGCGACCAATTCCATTACCTGATCATCGTGGATTACCCCTCCGATTACGAATTCGTGTTGGACAACCTGACCAGAGAGACCGTGAACATGGACCCGTTCCAGGTGATGGACGTCGGCAAAAATCTGGTCGTTCAGAAGAACACTGGCCGGAAACTGTTTGTGGACCTGACCCTGGCCAATTTCGTCACCGGCCAGACCAGCATGCAAATTCCACAATTCACTCTGTACTATTTCCGAAAAGACAAGAAAACAGTCGGTGTGGATCAGGCGGATGCCGAAAGTCTGACGATTACTGGGCCCGTCATCGGAATCCGCAGCACCTTGCCGCCGCAGCCCGAAGATATCCGCGACGCCATTACGGTGAACTCGTGGGATCGCAGCCGCTGGGTGTTGCCCGCCCTGGCATGGGTTTGCTTTGCGGTTCTGGTCGTTGCGTCGGGCTGGGAACTGGCCCTGTTCGTCAAGAGAAGGAAAGCTCGCAAAGGTCCGGATCGCCGCAAAGCGATGGAAGCGGTGCGCGCCCGGTGGGTCAGCGGCGTTCCTGCGGAATTCGCCGATCCGAAGGCCTGTTTGAGCTTTTACGACCATTCCTACCAGAACCTGAAGGAGTACATCGGGTATTACCTGGATACTCCCACCATGGGACTGACGGCCGACGAGATGCGGGAAGAGATGCAGCGCCTGGGCGCCGAACCGGACCTGACGCAAAAAGTAGCCAAGGTGCTGGAGGCCTGCGAGACATTGCGCTACACGCGAGACGGCGTGTCGTCCAACACGGGAGCCGCGCATGCCGTGGCGCAGGATATGCGGGAAATTTTGAACACCAAGAGGTAGCCGAGCGATGACGTTCCAGCATCTTCAGTGGATTTATGTAGCGGTTCCGCTGCTGCTGATCGCGGTGGCCGTGCGCTTCTGGAGACGGCATTATTGGGGACATTCTCTCGTGCAGCACCTGCGGGAAGAGATCGGCGGGCCAAGCCCCATTCTGCGGATGCCCACCATCCTGGAGGGCGCGGCGGTTGGTTTCCTGCTCGTCGCCCTGCTTGGCCCGGTCTACCCGCTTGTCCTGAACCGTATTGAGCGCGGCGGGTTGCAGATCATGATCGTGCTGGACCTTTCCCAGAGCATGGAGGAATCGCTGGGGAAGGGTACGCGAATTGAAGCCGTTAAAGTGAGCGCAACCGAATTCATCAAGCGCCGGCCGGGTGACGCCATTGGCCTGGTGGTATTTTCCAATAGCTCGTATCTGGTCTCGCCCGCCACGTTCGATCACGAGAGTCTGCTGTCGTATCTGAAGCTGGTGAACGTGCAGACCCTCGTGAACGAGGGATACACGGCCATCGGCGAAGGTCTTGCCACCGCCCAGGACTTCTTTGTATTCAGCAGAGAACACGGCCGCCGCGCCAAAGGCCAGGTCATCGTTCTCTTCAGCGACGGGAACGACAATTACGGCAGGGATCCTATGAAGGAACTAGAAAAGGCGCGTCAGGAAGGCACTCGTATTTATTTTATCGGAGTGGCCCTGGAGCCGGGCGCTTCGCAGCAGATCGCCGAGGGAGTCGGCACCACAGGCGGGAAATTTTTTGACGTTCGGAACCCCAGTCACCTCGTGCGTGCCCTCGATGAGATCAACACCACCGAGAAGGGCCGCTTCTATACGCTCCAGCTAACACGGCAACAGCCGGCCTACTTTGTATTCGTCCTGCTGGCCTTCGCGGCTCTGGCGCTGCGGATGATCCTCAACGGCATTCCTCATTTCGTGGACCTCAGCTAGACTAGCGAGCGCTCGGCCGGTTCGTTCTAAAAGACCGACAAGACTTTGACCCTTTTCCTCGGAGTGTCAAGGAAAGGAGACGCGGAGGGCAAAGCTCACTGCTGCGGGCGACGGGCGATGTAATCGTCGAGATTGAAGTCTGCAGCTTTCTCTATTTGTTGTGGACCGCGTTCGACGACCACGAACCCCTGATACACGACGACACTCGAAATAAGCTGGGTCGATGTCCCAGTGGCTTCGATCAGTTCAACGACTAATCGTGTCAGTGGTTCCTCGCTCGCGAGAGGGTGGTCCGGAGAAAAGAACATGGGCCAGTGGCCCCAGGCCCAATCTTCTATGATGTACAGACCGCCCGACTTTAGCGGTGGGAACAAAGCCTCGAAACTGGCCCGGGTCTGCTTGTACAAATGCGAGGCATCATCGATCACCAGATCGAGAGCGCGATCAAACTCTGTTTCAACAATCGTTCGGAGCCGGGCTTTGTCTGCTTGGTCCGTCTTCCAGTACGTCTTGATCTGCCCGTCCAACTTCCGAGACTCGATATAGCGGCTGAAATAGGCGGTGTGGGTTTGATCCTGGACGTCGAGTGCGACATGTTTTTGTGGCCTGAACAGTTCATACCAGAACGCGGTGCTGCCTCCGTCAAATATGCCCAGTTCTATCACTCGCTGGGGGAAGAAATCGGAACGGCGGGAGCAGAAGTTTGCGTATTGATCGACCAGTTCTTTGATCTTGTAGAAACGGAAATGGTCGCCTCCATCCCAGTCTGCGGACCGGTAGTGCTCAATCCGAAAGACTAGATCATCAAGGAGCATGCGGTCCGGTTGCCATACCAAGCGATCAAACATCTTTGATTCCATAAGACCACCAAACCTTCAAGGCTTATACGTTAATTTCTCTAAGGCAGTATCCGCTGCTCCGCATCAGACCCAGGATCTGACCAATGTTCAATTCCCAATGTGCAATTCTCAGCCGATTCGCATCATGGCCAAGAGCCTCCCTCTGTTCGGATAGGAATTGAGCATTGGGAATTGAACATTGGTCAGATCCCGATCGGGCATTCTGCTAAGTTATTTTTGCGCAAGCCCTAAGGACCGATAGTGGCTTCCTCTACTCGGAAGCGGGGGCGCCTGTCCAGTAGTGTCGCAGTAGCATTATGCACGGTTGTGCAGGCCTGGCAGTCTGGCCTCTTCGCATCGCCGGCAAACAGGTCAAAGTTTAGAGTTGGGGCAGGCGGCCCCGTAAACAAGAACGACGTCGAACCCATGGACTGCTGCCCTTGTGCCGTGGCAGTCAGGTTGAAAGTATAAGTCCCCACTGGAAGAGACGCCGATCCCAACAAAACAAGATAGCTTGTGTTCACACCGGGAAAGAAAGTCGTATCAAAGGATTGATCGAAGGCCGTGTTTTGACCGAGCATTAGCAGGTACCGGACCGTTCCCGCAACAGATGTGGTGAACGTGCTGTAGACGGTGCGGTTGAGAATGATAAATTCGCCTGGAGAGTACGACGTGCGCGCGACGAAATTGTAGTCTGCGACGTGAAGGCGCCGTACACTAATGCCCGCCGGGAGACTGGGAGGGGTATTGGCTATGGTGAACTGTGTGCTGAGTGTTGACGTCTTTGTCGTGTTGGTATTGTCCAGATAGGTTAGAGTGGCTTGAAACGTGTAGGTTCCAGTGACCGCACTTGAGCTCAGGCCTAACGGCAGAAAACCGAGGGACTGTCCAGTCGTAAGGTTCACTGCTAACTGCTGATCGGCGACGGAAGATGAGTTTGGACCGGTTACCGTATAGCGTATCGTCGCCGGTATCGTTACGGCAAAAAGACTGAGCCGGGAGACATACAGCCGGGTGTTACCCCCGGGCGTGAATCCGGCTCTCGGAACGCCGTCGCTGTCCGTAACGAAAACGGTATCGACGTCTGCGGTCTCAGTTGAGCTTGCAGGAGCGATGGTAATAGCGGTCCCCTTGCTCGACGTGGTCCCTCCCGCAGTCAATCT
>WNGL01000924.1_pt1 | contig 35574 bp, 38 predicted proteins | sample 5400591 | NCBI WGS metagenome assembly WNGL01 (sample SAMN13153377, study PRJNA577476) | soil metagenome | isolation source: 80 cm soil or saprolite under Garry oak tree replicate 1 | place: USA:California | collected 2016-06-15
GTTCCGCAGAGGAAGACCTCGTCGGCGATGTAGAGCTCGGTACGGTCGACCTGGCGAACCGAGGTCTGGATCCCGTGATCGGCGGCGATCTTCAGAACGCACGCGCGCGTGATCCCCTCGAGGATGTTGTCTGTCGCCGGCGGCGTTATCAGGGTGCGATCGCGGACGAGGAAGAGGTTCTCGGCGCTTCCCTCGCTCACGTGACCGTCCTGCGTCAGTACGATCGCCTCGTCGAACCCCGCCTCCTGCGCCTCGGTCTTCGCGAGAGCCGCGTTCACATAGGAGCCGGTGATCTTGGCGCGGGCAGGGATCGCGTTGTCGTCCGTCCGCCGCCAGCTCGACACGGCGCACGAGATCCCGCGGTCGATGTCGATGTACGTTCCGAACGGGACCGCGAACACGGTGAAGCCGTCCTCGAGGTCGTGGAGCCGAACGCCGATGACCGGGCTCGACTTGTACGCGAGCGGTCGTATGTAGGCGTCTTCGCGGTAGTTGCACTTGCGAAGGAGCTCGAGTGTGATGCCGACCAGATCGTCGGCGGTGTAGGGCAGCCCGATCCGCATGATCCGGCAGGAGCGGTGGAAGCGGAGGTAATGCTCCTTGAGATGGAGCGCGTAGAGCTGCTCGTCCTCGGCGTTCCAGTAGGCGCGGATGCCCTCGAACACGCCAGTTCCGTAGTTGAAGGCGTGCGTCAAGACGCTCACCTTGGCGTCGCGGACCCCGACAAACTCGCCGTCCATGAAGGCAAATGCGGTGTCCGGGGCGGCGCCCCGTCGCAGCGACGTCGGTCTGGTCAGCTCTTGCACCATGCCCACACTCCTTGGTCGGCCAGCGGCCGAACGAGCTCTGGACCGGCTTCACGCACGCCCCGTGCCGACCCGCTTCTGCCATTGTGACAGGATTACTGGCGGTCAGACCGCCGGTGTGACCCCTTAGACACCGCGGTGCGTACCTGCAATGGAGGTGCGTGTCATGTCGAGGCCCGCGATTCGGATAACGGCGATCCTTGCGGCCGCGCTCGTCACTCTCACCGCCTGCGCCACGGCCAACGCTCCGTCGGCGAGCCCGACCAGTTCGGGATCACCGGCGGCAGTCCAACCAACGCATCCGGTCGAGTTCGTGATCAGCACGGCACCAGGCGGAGGTTCAGACATCTACGCACGCGCGATGGCGAGCATCATCGAGAACAAGAAGTTTTCACCGCAGCCGGTGACACCGCTCAACAAGGAGGGTGGCTCCGGCGCCGTCGCGTTCCAGTACGTCTACGAGAAGACGGGTGACATGCACTACGTGATGATCACGCTCAACAGCTTCTTCACCACGATCATCACGCAGAAGCTGTCGTTCAAAGCGACCGACTTCACGCCCGTCGCCAATCTCGCCCTTGACCCGTTCTACCTGTGGGTCAACGACGACAGCCCGTTCAAGACCGCGCAGGACTTCATAGTCGCGGCGAAGGAGAACTCGCTCACCGTCGCCGGGACCGGAGCAAAGCAGGAGGACGAGGCCCTCTTCCGGCGAATCGAAGACACCATGAAGACGAAGCCCTTCACGTACCTCAGCCAGACGTCGGGTGCCACCGTCGCAGCCGCACTCGCGGGACATCAGGGCGGTGTCGTGGCGACCGTCAACAACCCGAGCGAGGGACTCGCCCTCTTCCAGGCGAATCCGAAGAAGCTTCGGCCGCTTTGCGCATTCACACCTGCCAAGCCGACGACCGCGATCTACTCGAGTCTCCCGACGTGCTCGTCACAGGGGATTCCGATCGACGACTACTTCATCATGCGCGCGATCATGGCGCCCCCGGGCCTGTCTCAGGGACAGCAGCAGTTCTGGATCGACGTGTTCAAGAAAGTGTTCGACTCCGACGAGTGGAAGAAGTTCATGACCGACAACGCGCTCCAGCCCGACTTCAAGTCAGGGCTCGAATTCCGCCAGTTCATCCTGCAGTACCAGCAGCTCCATCAGGACATCGCGACGAAGTTCAAGTGGGTCTGATCACGGCCACGTGAGGCCGTACCAGGTAGCGACGGCGGCGGCGATCGTGATGATCGCCGCCGTCGCCATGTTCGATTCCCGCGCCGCGTTCAGTCCGTCCGCCGGCACTCAGGTGGGGGACGTCGGGGCGCGCTGGTACCCGTTCTGGGCCGCCGCGATCATGGGCCTCGCTTCCGTCGTGGTCGCGTACCGCGCCCTCACCACGCCGCAGGGGACAGAGGGCGCGTTCGAGGGAGCGCGCAGCTTATTCGCGGTCCTGAAGCTTGCGGTCCCGATGCTCGTGTACGCGCTCCTCATCGCCGGGGTCGGCTTTCGGACAACCGACTTTACGTACTCGATCGTGCCGCCGTTCGGGTTCTATCTGGCGACCGCGCTCTACATGGGTCTTTTCGCGTGGTGGCTCGGCCGCTACAAGATCTGGTGGGTAGCCGCGATCACCGTCGCGTTCCCGATCGTCATCTTCGCCGTGTTCGAGATCGGTTTCCGCGTGTCGCTGCCGAAGAGCTTCCTCTACACCTCCGGCCTCCTTCCTTTCTAGATGGAGGTATTCGGGCAGCTCGCCGGCGGCTTCGCGGTTGCCCTTCACCCGATCAACGTGGCGATGCTCTTCGTCGCGGTCGTGCTCGGTCTGGTCATCGGAGTGCTGCCGGGGCTCGGCGGGACGAGCGGCGTCGCGATCCTCCTACCGATCACCGTCTTCATCGCGCACGGCTCGCTACCGGGATCGGACGCGACCACCGCGATCATCTTCCTCGCGGGGATCTACTGGGGCGCTCTCTTCGGAGGCGTCATTACCTCGATCCTCTTCAATATCCCCGGCGAGCCGTGGGCGGTCGTGCTTCTCTTCGACGGCTTCCCCCTTGCGAAACGCCTCGGGAAGCCAGGGCTCGCTCTCGCGAGCTCTTTCGTCTCGTCGTTCCTCGGTGCGCTCGTGTCGACGATCCTCTTCACGTTCTTCGCGCTCCCGATCGCGCTCAAGGCGCTCGAGTTCGGACCGGCCGAGCTGTTCGCGGTCTTCGTGCTCTCGTTCGCGACGCTCATCGGGCTCGGTGCCGAGGCGCCAATGAAGAGCCTGGCGATGCTCGCCCTCGGCCTGCTTCTCGCCGCTGTCGGGTTCGACACGATCACCGGGGAGCAGCGGCTCAACTTCGGGCAGATCTCGCTTCTCTCAGGCATCAGCTTCGTACCCGTGACGATCGGACTCTTCGGCATCGGCGAGATCCTCGCCTCGGCCGAGGAGCAGGGCATCGGATTCGTCGAGAACATCTCCGCGCGCCTCGGACTGCGAGACGTCTTCGAAGCGGTCCGGGAGCTACGCAAGCGTCTCCGCCTGGTCCTCTCGAACGCGATCATCGGGTTCTTCTTCGGCGTGCTCCCCGGCCACGGCGCCACCGCGGCGTCGTTCCTCGGCTATGGCCTCGCGCGTCAGTACTCGAAGAACAAGGAGAACTTCGGCAAGGGCGAGATCTCCGGGATCATGGGGCCGCAGGCCGCGGCCGACTCCGCAGGCGTCGCCTCGCTCGTCCCGATGATCACGCTCGGCATCCCGGGCTCACCGACCTCCGCGGTGATCATGGCCGGCCTGTTCATCTGGGGCCTCCAGCCCGGACCGGTCCTGTTCATCCAGCATCCCGACTTCGTTTGGGGCCTCATCGCGAGCATCTACCTCGGGCACCTCCTGACCTTCATCCTCTGTCTGCTCGCGGTGCCTCTCCTCGCGTTGATCATGCGGGTGCCGTACGCGATCATCACGCCGTTCATCGTCGTGATCTCGATCATCGGCTCGTACTCGCTCAACAACAGCATGCTCGACGTATTCATCACCGTGATCTTCGGGCTGATCGGTTACTGGTTGCGGAAGATGAAGTACCCGCTCGCGCCGCTCGTGGTCGCGCTCGTCCTCGGGGACTCGACGGAGCGGGAGCTTCGGAAGGCGCTCATCGCGGGTCACGGGAGCCCGCTCTACTTCTTCAACAGCGGCCTCTCCACCGTGCTCATCATTCTCGCGGTCGTGCTCGTCGCCATCCCGCTCATCCGCACGATTCGCGCGCGCCGCCGGGGCGCCGCGCCGCCGGCGGCGGTCGCTCACCCCTAGAGTTCGGGCGCCATGGGCATGATCGACATCGCGCTGATCGTGGGCGCGTTCGTCCTCATCCTCGCCGGCGCCGAGGTTTTCACGAACGGCGTCGAGTGGTTGGGCCTCAAGCTGCGCATAAGCGAAGGCGCCACCGGCAGCATCCTCGCGGCGCTCGGCACAGCCACGCCGGAAACGCTGATCCCGGTCGTCGCGATCCTCTTCACGAACACCACCGACTCGGACGAGATCGGCGTCGGCGCGATCCTCGGTGCGCCGTTCATGCTCGGCACGCTCGTGCTGCTCCTCATCGGCATCACGGCATTCGTGCTGCGGAAGAAACGCAAGCGCGACACATTGCACGTCGACGCGCCGCACGCGCTCCGCGACCTGTCGTTCTTCCTCGTGCTTTACGCGGTCGCGCTCGGCCTGGCCCTGCTGCCACCGGACCTCCACTTCCTGAAGGGGTACCTCGGCTGGATCTTCATTCCTGCCTACGCCCTCTACCTCTTTCTCGTGCTGCGCGCGCCGCGGCGGACCGCCGAGGACATCGAGGAGGAGATGGAGGAACGCGAGGCCTTCGACCAGCTCACGTTCATGTCGCTCCTGGGGCGGACCGGCATCACACTGCGCGACGCGACACCACCGTTCTGGCTCGTCCTGACGCAAACGCTCGTCGCGTTCGGTGCGATCGTGCTGGGCGCGCGGTTCTTCGCCGACTTCGTGGAGGACTTCTCTCACGCGATGCACTTCAACACCCTCCTCGTGGCGCTGATCCTCGCGCCGCTCGCCACAGAGCTCCCGGAGGCGGCGAACTCGCTCATCTGGACGCGCGATAGCAAGGACGTGATCGCGCTCGGTAACGTCACCGGGGCGATGGTCTTTCAGTCGACCTTCCCGGTCACGATCGGCGTCCTGCTGACCCCCTGGCAGCTCGGGCCGTTCGGGACCGTCGCGGCCGTTTTTGCCCTTCTCTCGGGCCTGCTCATCTACGTGCAGCTTCGCATGCGGGCGCGCGAGAACGCGCTCCCGCTGTCCTCGCTGATGGTCGGCGGAAGCCTGTACGTCGTGTTCATCGGTTACGTCCTGTGGAACGTGCTGGCCTGACCTAGAATCGCCGCGTCGCGCGGCCGCGCGACGAATTGAGGGAGGTCGGACGAGGCAATGAAGCGTCTTCTCGCGCTCGGTCTCGCCGTTGGACTCGTTATCGCCGGCTGTGGCGGCGGCGGGCTCCTCGGCGGCGGCTTGAAGATCGGGATGGTCACCGACATCGGCCAGCTCGAAGACAAGTCGTTCAACGAGTTCTCATGGAAGGGCGTCCAGGACGGCGCATCCGCGGTCGGCGGCACCGCCAAGAACATCGTCACCAAGGACATCGCGGACTACAAGCAGAACATCCAGAGCTTTGTCGACCAGAAGTACGACGTCATCGTGACGGTCGGTTTCCTCATCGGGACGGACACGCTCGCGGCGGCCAAGGCGAACCCGACCATCCAGTTCTTCGGCGTCGACCAGTTCATCGCCGACCCGGTGCCTGCGAACTATCAGGGGCTCATCTTCAACGAGGCGCAGGCCGGCTACCTCGCGGGCATCGTGGCCGCGTCTATCACCAAGTCGAACAGGGTCGGTGCGGTTGGCGGACGGTCGGACGTTCCACCGGTCGTGAACTACATCAAGGGCTACGAGAACGGGGTGAAGTTCACGAAGGCAGGGGTCACCGTCACCGTCAACTATGTCGAGGACTTCAACGCGCCTGACAAGGGAGAGGCCTCGGCGAAGACGATGATCGGACAGGGGGTCGACGTCGTCTTCCAGGTGGCCGGCCTCACCGGCGCCGGCGCGCTCCGCGCCGCGTGCAGCGCGAAGATCTACGGCATCGGCGTTGACGTGGATCAGTACCTGTCGCTTCCCGATTCCCAGGCCTGCATCATCACCAGCGCCGAAAAGCACCTGCAGGTCGCGGTCCGGGACGGGATCAAGCGCTTCAAGGACAAAGGCAAGCAAACCGGCAACTACACGAACGACGCCACGAACGGCGGCATCGGGGCCTCGATGATCCGGAACCTCAACCCCGTTCCGGCAGGTCTTGAAGACAAGATCAAGCAGGCGACGGCGGACATGGCATCCGGGAAGCTGAAGCCCATCCCCTAGCGCGCATGTAGCACCGAGTCGAAATCGAGCGGGCCGGCCTCGGGGGTCGGGGCTCCCGATGGGGCAGGGGCCCCAGGGTCGGCCCGCTCGTCGCGTGAGGAGCGCATGAGCGACCAACCGCCAGTCCTCGAGATGCGCGGGATCACGAAACGGTTCCCGACGGGGACGCTCGCCAACGATGCGATCGATCTCGACGTGCGCCGGGGTGAGATCCATGCGCTCCTTGGCGAGAACGGCGCCGGCAAGTCGACGCTCATGAACATCCTCTACGGACTCGTTCCTCCTGACACCGGCCAAGTACTCATCGACGGCCAGCCGGTCACTATCCGCGATCCCGCCGACGCGATCGCTCGCGGGATCGGCATGGTGCACCAGCACTTCATGCTCGTTCCCGTCCTCTCCGTCGCGGAGAACGTCGTGCTCGGCAATGAGATCGTCCGCGCAGGGCAATTACTTGACATCGACGAGGCCGCGAAGCAGATCAAGCTCTTTGCGGGAAAGCTCGGCTTCGACATCGATCCCTTCGGCCGGATCGACCAGCTGTCGGTCGGGCAGCAACAGCGGGTGGAGATCCTGAAGGCCATCTATCGGAACGCGCGGATCCTCGTGCTCGATGAGCCGACCGCGGTGCTCACGCCACAAGAGACGCGCGAGATCTTCGAGGTCTTCCGGCGGCTCCGGTCGGAAGGCGCGAGCGTGATCTTCATCAGCCATAAGCTCGACGAGGTGCTAGAGATCGCCGACCGGATCACCGTGATCCGCCGCGGCAAGGTCGTGGGCAGCCGCAAGCCCAAAGAGACGAACGAGAACGAGCTAGCCGAGCTCATGGTCGGCCGCGCCGTGAACCTGCGCGTCGACCGCGGCCGGTCGCATCCCGGCGAGATCGCCCTCGAAGTCGCGGGCCTGCGCGCGAAGGACGACCGCGGGCACGAGGCGCTCCGCGGTCTCGACCTCGTCGTTCGCGCAGGCGAGATCGTCGGAATCGCCGGAGTGGCCGGCAACGGCCAGGACGAGATCGTCGAGTCGCTCATGGGCCTTCGCCGCCCGACCGCCGGAACGATCCGGCTCGCCGGCAAAGACCTCACCCGAGCGACGGTGGACGAGCGCAGGGATCGTGGGATGTCGTTCGTCCCGGCGGACCGTCAGCGCTTCGGTCTCGTCCTCACCTACCCCATCGACGACAACCTGGCGCTCACGCGGTATGGGGATCCTCCGTTCGCGGGCGGGTTCGCGGGCCTCGTGCGCAACTTCCGCGACATCGCGGCGAACGCGGTCCGCCTCATCAAGGAGTTCGACATCCGCGCGTCCGGGCCGAAGGCCCTGGCGGCGACGCTCTCCGGCGGCAACCAACAGAAGGTGATCGTCGCGCGCGAGTTCGGGCAGGAGGTGAGGCTTCTCGTGCTCGACCAGCCGACGCGCGGGCTCGACGTCGGCAGCATCGAGTTCATCCACAAGCAGGTCATCGCGAGACGGGACCATGGCGCCGCCGTCCTCCTCGTCTCGGCCGAGCTCGACGAGGTGCTCGAGCTGTCGGACCGCGTGCTCGTCGTGTTCCGCGGCAACATCGTCGGAAGCTTCGCGGCCGAAGAAGCGCAGCGCGAGAAGATCGGACTTCTCATGGCGACTGGCGCGGCACGCGCATGAGCGGGGTCCGTTCCGTCGCGCGGGACGTCTGGCAGGTCGCCTCGATCCCGCTCCTCGCGATCGTGCTGGCTTTCATCGTCGCCGCCGTGGTGATCGTCGTGTCGAGCGTCTTCACACCCACCGGCTTCGAGCCACTCCTGCCGTTCGCCGCGTACGCGAGCCTGCTCGCGGGCGCCTTCGGCACCGGGACCGGGATAGCCAACACGCTCGTTTCCGCGGCGCCCCTGATCCTCGGCGGGCTCGCCGTCGGCCTCGGGTTCAAGGCGGGTCTTTTCAACATCGGCGTCGCTGGGCAGTTCCTCGTCGGAGCATTCGGCGCCGCGGTGGTCGGGGCGAATCTCGCGGACGCGCCGGCAGTGGTGGGCGTCCCGCTCGCGATGGTTGCGGGCGCGCTCGCCGGCGCGGCCTTCGGTTTCATCCCGGGCTTCCTCAAGGCGCGGACAGGCGCGCACGAGGTCGTCACGACGATCATGCTCAACAACGCCGCGGTCCTATTGCTCACGTGGGCGGTGAACGACCTGGTCCGCGCCCCGGGGTTTTCCTTCCCGCGCACCGGACCGATCGGGAACAGCGCCCTCCCGATCTTGCTCGGCCGCAACCTTCATCTCGGCATTCCGCTCGCGGTGCTCTTCGTCTTCGCGGTGCGCTGGCTCCTGGACCGAACGACGATCGGCTTCGAGATCCGTACCGTCGGCCAGAACCCGAACGCGGCGCGCTACGCCGGCATGCGCCCGATCTTCATCACCGCGCTCACGATGACCCTTTCGGGCCTGCTCGCGGGAGTCGCCGGCGCTATCCAGATGCTCGGCGTCATCGGCTTCTACGCCCCGGGCATCACCGCGTCGGTCGGCTTCGACTCCATCGCGGTCGCGCTCCTCGGTCGCTCCAATCCCATCGGGATCCTGTTCGCCGCGATCCTCTTCGGCGCGTTCCGCGCCGGCGCCCCGCTCATGCAGATCGAGACGAGCGTGCCCGTCGAGGTCATCGACATCATCCAGGCTCTCGTGATCCTGTTCCTCGCGGCCGATCTCATCGTTCGCCGGGTCTTTCGTATCCGCGCGCCCAAAGCTGAGATCACGGAGCTCAAGACCGTCACGCAGAGCTGGGCAGGGACTGCCTCAGGTGGTCCTCCGTCCTGATGGAGCTGATCGGCACGCTCCTGCGCCTCATCTGGGAGCTCGCGGTCTATCTCGTCACGGTGTTGCCGGACATGCTCCCGATCATCCTCTATCTCGCGACGCCGCTCGCGCTCGGGGCACTCTGCGGGGTCATCGGCGAGCGGTCGGGCGTCGTCAACATCGGCATCGAGGGCATCATGCTCATGGCCGCGTTCTTCGGATACCTCACCGGCTTCGCTCTACACAGCACGATCGGGAGCGGACCGTCGCTCGCCCTCGGCATCGTCGTCGCGGTGTTCGTCGGCGCGCTGCTGGGCCTGGTGCACGCGTGGCTCACGGTGTCGGTGAGAGCCGATCAGATCATCGCGGGAACGATGATGAACATCGCCGCCTTCGGAGTGACCGGATACCTGAACCGACTGATCATCACGCCGTCCGGACTGGGCGGAGCCGGCGTCATCGCGCCGTTCCACCTGCCCGACACGCTGGCGAACCTGCCGCTCATCGGACCGATCCTGGTGATGTTCCTCGATCAGGGGCCGATCGCCATGAGCGTCCTCTTCATCGTGATCCTCTTGCAGATCGCGCTCTTCCGGACAAAGTGGGGCCTGCGCACACGTGCCGTCGGGGAGCACCCCAAGGCCGCGGACACCGTCGGGATCGACGTCCACCGCCAGCGCTACCAGAACGTGATCTTCGGCTGCGCGCTGGCAGGTCTCGCGGGCGCCTTCCTCACGCTCGAGTCCACGGGTTCGTTCCAGAACGGCATGACCGGCGGGCGCGGGTTCATCGCACTCGCGGCGATGATCTTCGGCCGTTGGACGCCGCTCGGCGCCTTCGGCGGAGCCCTTCTCTTCGGCACAGCCACGGCGCTCGGCGTGGTGATCAACGTGCGCGTGCCTGAGGGCGACCTCGGTACGGTCCTGAAATCGATCCCGACGTTCTGGTACGCCGCGCTTCCCTACCTCATGACGATCGTCATCCTGGCGGGCGTCGTGGGTCGATCGACGCCGCCCGCCGCGGACGGTGTGCCGTACGTGAAAGAGGGCAAGGGCTAGACGACGCCGAGCTCGTCGAGCGAGCGATGGAGATCCGCGGGGTCGCGATAGACGCGGAACGCGCCGGCGGAGGTGAGCTCATCCCAGCCATACCCGCCCGAGAGCAGTCCGACGCTCAGCATCCCCGCGCGCCGCGCGGCGAGGAGGTCCCACACCGCGTCGCCGATCACGTAGCAGTCGCGGATTTCGACGCCGAGCTGCTCCTGGCATCGCAGAAAAAGGTCGGGCTCGGGCTTTGCGCGGAGAACGTCGCCTCGGTCGACGATCACGGTCTCGGGTGGAACCCCGAGGGCCGCGAGCGACCTGTCGATCTCGGGGTGCCGCCCCGAGGTGGCGATGCCGTGGGCGACCTTTTGTTCGCGCAGCCAGCGCAAGAGCTCGACCGCGCCGGGCAACGGCCGGCGCTCTGGCAGGAGCTCGCGGAAGAGCTCGCCGTGGCGCGTTTGGATCCGGCCGGCGTCGGTGTCGCTGAGCGGCCTGCCGATCTCGCGGGCGACGGCGCGGGTGAAGAGGCCCCCGCTCATCCCGATCCGACGGTGGATCTTCCACCCGTCGATCGCCAGGCCGGCCTCCGCGAGCGCACGCTGCCACGCGAAAACGTGCGCGTAGACGGTGTCGACCAGGGTCCCGTCGAGATCGAAAATGAGCGCACGCATCCGCTGCTGGAGCCGAGACTACGCTCGCGCCGAGATTTGACGGCCGGTACGACCCGCCGTAGGCTCCGCCTTTAATCTGGTCTGACCACCTGACCAGAGGCATTTTTGGGAGGTCAGCCCCTGACCGTCATCGAGCCGATCCGCCGCAGCCGCCTCTATCAGGGCATCGTCGAACAGATCGAGGGTCTTCTCGAGAAGGGTGACCTTCGTCCGGGCGATCAGCTCCCGCCCGAGCGACAGCTCGCCGAGCAGTTCCAAGTGTCGCGCGCTTCCGTTCGCGAGGCGCTGCGGACGCTCGAGCTCCTCGGGATCGTCGAGACCCGAGCAGGCGGCGGGACCTTCGTACGGCAGACCTCGCCCGACGATCTGGCGCGTCCGCTCACCGGCCTCATCTCTCGCGGCCACTCGCTCGCCGACGTCATCGAGTTTCGGGGCCTCATCGAACCCGCGATAGCGGCCCTCGCCGCCGAGCGCATCACCCAGACACAGCTCGCCGAGCTCGGAGAGATCTTCACGGCGCAGGAGCGAAAGGTCGCCGCGGGCGAGCCCTACGCCGATGAGGACACGCGCTTCCACGAGCTCATCGGAGAGGCATCCCGCAACGAGCTCCTGACCACGATGCTCGGGGTGGTCTGGGACGTCATGCGCGAATCGCGCGAGCAGTGGCTTCAGACGAACCAGCGCGCGCACTCGTCGCTCGACGCGCATCGCCGCATCCTCACCGCGCTCGGCGCGCACGACGGCGACGCCGCCCGGCGCGCCGCGGCGGACCATATCAAGTCGGTCGGCGAAAGCATCCTTCGCCTGATCGGAGGGAGCAAGGTATGAGCGACGTCAAAGAGACCTCCATCACTGTCGAGGTCGTCTACCGCGGCATTTTTCAAAAGACACTCGCGCAGCGGATCTGCCGTTCGATCGTGCTCGCGGCGCGCAAGCGCGGGCACACCGGCACCGCGTTCGCCCGATACGGCGACTCGCCCGAGCGCAACGGCGTCCCGGCGAAGCAGTTCGCGGTCGTCGCGATAAACAACCTCGAGCTCGAAGCCTCGATGGCGAAGTACGAGCCCGCGGTCGTCGACGTCACGATCGCAGTTGACGACACACTCGTGAAGGGCGTGGAGTCGTGGGCGTGGTACGGCCGCCAGCCCATCTGGAAGCCGATCCGAAAGGACGGGTTCCTCCTCGTCACGAGCACGAACACGCCGGATGAGGTGCTCGCCCAGACCGACACGGCACTGCGGCCCTACACCCTCGTCATCGTTCCCGGCGGCGCGTCGTTCGCCGGTCTCTGGGTGTTCAAGGACGATCACACCGACTACCGCTGCCTCGGCGCGCTCGCGAAGGTGTTGCCCGATTGGGTACGCCTCGAAGATGTGAAGGCGCTCATCAAGGAGCAGACGAAGGACGACGGCGCAGTGCAGTCAGCGCAGTACGGGTACGACGGCGCGAAGCTCCGGCCGGTCAAGGCGGGCGAGGGCACGAGTGGCCACGAGGTGCTCCAGTTCGAGAAGCCCGGCTGGACGACGATGCGCCCCGGCATCATCGTCAACGCGCGCAAGCCGGGGGAGCGCAACCCGCAGTACAAGAAGTACGGGGCGCGCACGCTGCGTCCGGTCGTGAACTTCGACACGTGCATCAAGTGCACGATGTGCTGGCTCGACTGTCCGGACGAGTGTTTCGAGGTCACGCCCGAGGGGCACTACGAGGTCGTGTACCAGGCCTGCATCGGCTGCGGGATCTGCGCGCAGGTCTGCCCGGTGAAGGACTGCATCGTCATGGTCGACGAGCTGAAGTTCGAAGACAACGAGGACAAGTGGCAGTTCTGGAAGAAGGACCACGACGGATACAACAAGTGGTTCGAGACAAAGAGCGGCGTCTCTGCGAACCCTCAAGTAAGGACTCCGCCGGCGCGGCAGGAAGGCTCGGGAAACGCGAACCCATCCGCGAACCCGACATCGGCCTCCGGAGGTGACGAATGACCGAGCGACGAACGGCTTCGCCGCGAGGAGCGAGTCCGCGGGCAGCGGAGCGCGCGGCGAGGCCGAAGGCCGAGCGCGAGGAGGTGGCCTGATGGCTGTCCAGGTCAAGGAGCGCGAGCACCAGGACGTCGAGACCGAGCAGCTCATGAGCGGCTGCGAGGCGATCGCCGAGGCGATCCGTCTTGCTGACGTCGATGTCATGGCGGCGTATCCGATCCGCCCGTACGACGGCGTGATGCAGGCGGCCGCGAAGCTCATCGCGAACGGCAAGATGGACGTCGAGTACATCGTCGCCGACGGCGAGCACAGCCAATTCGAGATCGTGAAGCACGCGTGCGCCGTCGGCTCGCGCGTCTTCGTCGGCAGCTCGGGCGTGGGCTGGTTCTACGCGTTCGAGGCCATCGCGGTGACCGCGGGCCTTCGCCTCCCGGTCGTCGCGATCTGCGGCAACCGCGCTCTCGACGACCCGGGCGCGTTCGGAACCGAGCACAACGACTCGCTCGCGGTCCGCGACCTCGGCTGGCTCCTCCCCTGGGCGGAGACGGCGCAGGAGGCGATGGACCTCGCGCTCATGGCCTGGCGTGTCGGCGAGGACAAGCGCGTGTCACTGCCCGTCGCGATCGGGCTCGACGGCGCCTTCCTCACCCACTCCCAGCAGATCGTGAAGATCCCGACGCAGGCCGCCGTGAACAAGTTCCTGCCGAAGTTCGACCTCGGCGACCGGCTCCTGCACCCGGACAACCCGATCACGATCGCGCCCCAGGTCGACCAGGACTGGCTCATGGAGATCCGCATGCAGAACGACCAGGCCATGCGGAAAGCCCACGACGTCATCACCGAGGCGCACGCGCACTTCAAGGAGCTGTTCGGCCGGGGAGGCGACAGCCCCTTCCTCGACGAGTACATGACCGACGACGCGGAATATGTCGTCTTCGGTCAGGGCACGCTCGCCCTGCCGATGAAGGTCGCGATCCGCCGTTTGCGCAAGGAGGGCCATAAGGTTGGTCTCGTGCGTCTCAAGTGGTTCCGCCCGTTCCCGACTCAGGAGATCGTGAAGAGCCTCTCGCGGTTCAAAGCTGTCGGCGTGATCGACCGCGACTACAGCTTCGGCTCTCCCTACTACGGGGGCGTGCTCTACAACGAGGTGCGCTCGGCGCTCTACTCGCTCGACAAGCGTCCGACGATCGTCGGCTTCATCGCCGGCCTGGGCGGCCGCGAGATCGAGCAGCCCATGGCGACCGACATCTTCGAGAAGACCAAGGCCGCCGCGGGCGACATCAAATCCGGTGACACGTGTCACTGGATCGGCGTGAGGAGCTAGAGATGGCAGTGGAAACACACGGCACCGGGACACTTCCGCAGATCAAGGGCGTCAAGGACGTCCCCTACGACGAGCTCTTCGTGTCCGGCCACCGCACGTGCCAGGGCTGCGAGTCCGCGCTCGTCATGCGGCACATGGTCAAAGCGTCCGGCCCCCGCACGATCGTGCTTGGCTCGACCGGCTGCATGTACGTCGCGAACACGACCTACTACACGACACCGTGGGTGGTGCCGTGGATGCACACGCAGCTCGGCGCGTCGGGCTCCGCGGCGCTCGGCACCGCCGCCGGTCTCAAGGTGCTGATGCGCAAGGGCAAGATCAAGGACGAGAAGATCAACGTCATCGCTTTCTGCGGTGACGGCGGCGGCGCGGACATGGGCCTCGGCGCCATCTCGGCGACGCTCACACACAAGGACTACAACTGCCTCGTCCTGCTGTACGACAACGAGAGCTACGCGAACACTGACATCCAGCTTTCGAGCCAGACCCCGTACGGCGCGGTGACGACGTTCTCGCCGTCAGGCTCCAAGAAGCGGCTCATGCACACGCGCTGGAAGAAGAACGTGCCGGGCATGCTCGCGGCGGGACACCCCGAGTCGCGCTACATCGCGGCGGGATGCGCCGCGTATGCCGTGGACCTCATGAACAAGATCCGCAAGGCGCTCCAGCTCGGCGGGCCGACTTTCGTCCACACCCTCGACCCGTGCCCGAAGGGTTGGGACTACCACCCGCAGTACTCGCAGGAGCTCGGTCACCTCGCCGTCGAGTGCGGGATCTGGCCCCTGTACGAGGTCATCGACGGCGTCTGCAACCTCACCGGCCCCACGCGGCAGATCGCCGAGGGCCGCAAGAAGCGCAAGCCCGTCTACGAGTACCTGAAGCGCCAGGGCCGTTTCGCGCACTTCGCCGACGAGGACGTGGAGCACTTCCAGCACGAGGTCGACAAGATGTGGACCGAGTGGCTCATCCCGGGCGTCATCCCGTTCACTGTGGCCGCGAAGGACCAGACGATCCTGAAGATCGACAAGAAGCCGCTGCACGAGCAAAAGACCGCGTAAAAACGCCTCCGCTGGTGAAGAAGGGCCCGCCTACTAGGCGGGCCCTTTTGTGCCATTACGAGTCGCGGGTCAGCCCACGCATCTGAAGGTGATCGTGTCCACGAGGGGCGGGAACGTCCGTGTTCCCTCTATCTGGACGTTGTCGCCCGACCCCTTGCTGATTCGTCGCACTTCGAACGTCGCGCTTCCGGTCTGACCGACAACCACCGTCACCTGGTGGCGGTTCACGACGTACTCGACGCCGCTGGTGCTTGAGCCTGTCCCGTGAAAGTTCGAATAGATCACGAGCGTCCCGTCGGCGAGCTCTTGTGTAACCCGGTGCTCCTCGAAGTTCAGCGTGACGAGCCCGTCCTGTGGAGCGCAGGGGTTCATGTTCGTGACGGTGAACGTGAAGTGCTCGTTCGCGATCACGTCCGCATTGGCCGGCGATGCGAGCAAGAGCGACGCGATGACCAGCGTTCCTACAGCGACGAGGCGCGCCAGGATGAAGCGAATCGTTCTTTGACGCATTTTTGTTGCCTCCCGTTCCGATGCCGAACTCTCACGGCGCAGGAAGCAGGAGAACAATCCGGGAAAGTACTGAATCGGCTCTGACGCCACTATTCTTCCGCCCGTGCGCGCCGGACCACCAGTGCCGCTCACGAGCTTCGTCGGCCGACGCCGCGAGCTGCAGACCGTGCGGCGTTACCTCGCCGGCACGCGCTTTCTGACGCTCGCCGGTCCAGGCGGCTGCGGCAAAACGCGCCTCGCGATCGAGCTCGCCCGCATGACGGCGAAGGCCGATGTGGCCTGGGTCGACCTCGCGCCGCTACGCCGCGGGGCGGATGTGCAGCACGAGGTTGCACGGGGTCTTGGAATCGCGGAGCCCCAGCGGATGCCAGAGATTTTGGCGAAGCGCGAGAACCGAACGCTTCTCCTACTGGACAACTGCGAGCACGTTCTCGATGCGGCGGCGGAGGTGGCCGTCCGCTTTCTCAGCGCCAGCAGCCAGACCCGCTTACTCGCGACCAGCCGCGAGCCTCTCGACGTCGAGGGTGAGCTCGTTTGGCGTGTGCCGTCGCTCTCTCTGCCCGATCCGCTCCTTCCGTGCGAGCCGACGAGATGCTCCCGCGCCGACGCGGTGAAGCTCTTCATCGAAAGGGCGCAGCTCGCTCAGCCTGGGTTCGTGCTGGACCGGACGAGCTGCCCGCACGTCGTCGCTATCTGTCGCGCGGTCGACGGGATTCCGCTCGCGATCGAGCTGGCGGCGGCCCGGCTCCGCCATATGAGCATCGCCGAGCTCGCGGCCCGCCTCGACGATCTGCTCGCGCTTCTCGTGGGGACACGCCGTGGCGGAGACCCGCGGCACCGGGCCCTACGCGCGGCGCTCGACTGGAGCCACGCCCTACTCGATCAGCAGGAACGGGCCGTCTTCCGTCGGCTCGCAGTCTTCGCCGGAGGTTTCCGGATCACGGCTGCGGAAGCAATTTGCGGAAGCGACGTAGGGCCATTCGACATCCTCGATCACGTCGCAAATCTCGTCGACAAGTCACTCGTCGTTCCCCCCGCCGAGGGCGAACGGTACAGGCTTCTCGAGCCGATCCGCGAGTACGCCCTCGAGCGGCTTCGCGCGAGTGATGACGAAGAGAGTGCGATCGAGCGCTGCGCGACGTACCTCGTCGATCTCATAGCGAGGGAAGTCCCAGATCCTATGGGGATGGGAAGCGGGCCAGGCCTCGGCCGCATCGTGGAGGAGTTCACCAACTTGAGGGCGATCCTCCCTTGGCTGATCCGCGAGAGGACCGCTGACGCCATCCGCGTGTTGGCGCGCTTCGCTCAGAACCACATCGGACTCACGCCGACACACGTCTCGGTCGTGAGCGACTGGCTCGGCCAAGCGCTCGATGCATATCCCACCAGGGATGCGACGCGTGTCGAGGGCCTTCTCGGCCAGCTGCAGGTCCTGACCCAATTCGCAGACAAGCACGGCCTCACCAGGCGCGTCGCCGATGAGGCGCTGGCGATCGCGCTCGAGCTCGGGGACCAGACCCTCCAGGCGCGCGCCCTTTCGCGATCGGCGTTCGTCGCGGTCTGGGACGACCCAACGCGCGCGATGCGCGAGTACGACGCGGCGGTCCCGATGTTGCGCGAGGGCCACCTCGGCGCGCTCGCCCTGGCCCTGGCCGGACGCGCTGTCATCAGGCAGCGTGCGGGCGACGCGCGTGGCGCTGAGGAGGACATCGCCGAGGGTCTTTCGGCATGGGAGCGTCACGCGGGCGCCACAAGCGTCGTGCGCATCAACACGCTGCAAGCGGCGGCCGACGTCGCGTTCCAGGCCGGCGACCTTGCCCGTGCGGAGGAACGACTGCGTGAGGCGATCGATGCGGCCTGCGAGGCTGACGGCGGGTCGGGTCCGGTCATCGTCGCCCTCATCGGACCGTTCGATTTCCTCGCCCACCTCGGAGCCTTGCGCGGCGATTCCGAACGCGCGCTGCTTCTGGCTGGGTGTGCTGAGCGGCTGCGCGACGAAACCGGTATCTGGCCGAGGCCATGGTTCTCGCTGGCGGACCGTCAGTGGCTCACAGACCTCGAGACACGACTTGGACAACGAGCGCGCACGGTGCGCGCCGAAGGACGACGACTGACAGTCGCGCAGGCAGTGACATACGCGCTCACAAACGAACGGCCCGGTTCGCTCAGCACACGCGAGCTCGCTGTGACGGAGCTCGTCGCAGAAGGGTTGACCGACAAAGAGATCGCGGCGCGGCTCGCCATATCCGAGCGCACCGCCGAGAGTCACGTGCAGCGGATTCGCGAGAAGCTCGGCTTCCAGTCGCGAGCCCAGATCGCCCGCTGGGCTGCGGAGCACGCGGCGAGCATCCGCTGAGCGCTCCACACCTTAGAACAAGCCCCCTTCGTCACCTGGCTGAGACACGCTGAGAACACTTCGAAGGCCCGGCCACCGAGTCTCGCTTGTATCGTCGAGTCGTGCTTCTCCGACTTCTGAGCTCCGTGGCGGCTCTCGCGATCGCGTGCGGCTCCGCCGCGACGCTCGCGGAGCCCTCTCCGACCGAGCTCCTGCACAAGGCAAGCAGCAACCTCAAGGACGCGAAGACAGCCCACATCGACGGGACCGGCAGCTTCGCGATCAGCAGCGGCCTCAGCATCTCCTTCGACTTCAAGCTCAATGGCGACGCCGAGATGCCGGACAAGTCGCGGCTCACCACGCAGATGTCGCTGCTCGGGCAGTCCCTCTCGGTCGACACGATCACGATCGGCGGCCGGACCTTCAGCAAGGGCCTGATGGGCGCGGACTGGACCGAGTCGGCGGCGAGCGACCCGGAAGGTGCGGTCCTGGATCCGCTCGGGCAGGCCGACCTGACGGCCGTCGCGAGCGTCATCGAGGTTGATCGTCCGTTGATGGATGGCCGCACGACGCGGCATCTGTCCTACGTCATCGACCAGAACAAGCTGGTCGAGAAGATGAAGGGCTCGCCGTCGGGCACGACATCGTCGTTCAACGTGTCGGGCGCGACCGGCAAGGGCGAGGTCTGGATCCGCACCGATGACAGTCAGATCGTGCGGCAGCTCGTGAAGCTCTCGGTCGACATGGATGGCGACCTCGGGATCCCCGGCGCTTCGCCGACCGCCGGCGGGAGCAAGTTCGAGATCTCCTTCGACATCAAGTTCACCCACATCGGAGAACCCATCTCACCGGCGATCACAGCCCCTCTGACCAACTAGCGCGCCGCGCGTAGCGCGCGATACATCCCGACCAGACAGAAGACGACGACCGCCCCGTTAAATGGGCGGTCGTTCCTTATCTGACCCAGCCATACGTTGACGTCACCACTAAGGAGGGTCAGAAATGAAGAAGCTCGCTCTCGCCATCGGTTTCGCGTCCTACGTCGTGTTCGGCGCGTCGTCTGGCTCGCTCGCGGCCTACCGAATCGACAACACCGCGGGCGTCGCCGCCAACCGCGACAGCCGGATCGCCTGGTCGGAAACGGGAACGAACGCTCGGCTCCTCTTCCTGAACGAGGCCTTGTACCCCGAGACGACCGGCGCTAGCGGCGCGGCGTCGCCTGGGGCTCACGGCGACCAGGAACGCGCTGACATGGCCCGACCCGACACAGCTCGTACCGACACTCTGCGGATGATCTATGGGGACGGCCTCGGCCTCGAGCCCTAGCACAAACCGCCACCCTTCTGAGAAGGCCGGTGACCCTGCTGTGGTTCACCGGCCTTCGGCGTGTCCTTAGGATTCCGCGGATGGGCTTTCTCGCCGGACTCATCTGGGGCCTCCTGATCGCCGCGGCCACCGTCGCGCTCGAGCACTACGGACCATCGAGCGAGCCTCTGCACATCAGCTTGAGCGGGAACGGAGCGATCGCCGCCCCCGTCATGCTCGTGCCGCTTGCGATCTTCTGGGGTTGGTCCTCGATCGCGAATGCCTACGCGGGTCGCAGCGTCGTCCCGATCGCCGCGTACACGCTGGCACTCTTACTTGGCGTCAGCGCCATCGGACCCGCCGATGCGTACTTCTTCCCACAGAACGCGGCCGCCCTCGACGTCAATGATTTTCTGGGCGGTCTTTTCCAGGGCATTCTGTTCGTCGGTTTTGTGGCAGTCGTCGCGGCCCCGATCTACTGGGTGCTCCGATCGCGAATCGGACAGAGCCGGATTCTCATCTGGCTTCTCTATCTAGTGAGCCTCGCGATCGCCGCGTTCGTCCAGGGCTTCGGAACGATCGTGGCCGGCGGCGTCGTCGCCGGGGTGGCGAGCGGGCATGCGTGGCAGCGCCAAGGCGGCCGAACGTTCATCGGGATCATCGTCATCGTGATCATGGCCCTGGCGGTGTTCGGCATCCCGTACGTGGTCGCGAACGGCCTTTCGGCGCCGCGCTTCTAGCTGCTCGGCGGTTCGCTTGCCGCCGGTGTTGGCGCCGGCGCAGCCGGCGCTGCCGGAGGCGGCGGAGCGTCACGCCGCGGGAACGGGGCACCCGCCGGACGGAACTCACCGGATGGACGGTACGGAGGACGCTCGGGCTTTGGCGGCGGCGGACCTCCGGCCATCGCGCGGGCTTGCGGCGACATGAGGCCGCGGACGTGGTCGGCGGTGTACGGAAGCATCGCCATGAGACGAGCCCTCTTGAGCGCGGTGGTCAGCATTCGCTGATGTTTCGCGCAGGTGCCGCTCTTGCGGCGCGGATCGATCTTGCCGCGGTCGCTTATGAACCGGCGGATGCGACCGACATCTTTGTAGTCGATCTTCTGGACCTTATCGACACAGAACGTGCAGACCTTGCGTCGGGGTCGACGAAGGCCGGGTGGCCCGCCGTACCGACCCCCAGATCCGCCGGATCTGTCCGAGCCGCCCGACGGCCCGTCGCGCCGCGGCCCACGTGGGGGGCCGGAGCGCGGACCGCTATCGGAAATCTCTTGGCTCATCACTCGCTCCTAGAAAGGGATCTCGTCGGGATCGAAGCTCTTCTCACCCTCGGGTCCGCGCGACGGGGCCGTGTTGGCGGCGGCGTCGCCCGAGCCGCCCGCACGGTCACGCCGGGCGTCGAGCATCTGGAAGTCGCTCGCGCTGATGTCGAGGCTGAGGCGCTCTTTGCCCTCACGGTCCGTGTAGGTGCGTGGAGTGAAGCGCCCCTCGATGTACACGAGGCGACCCTTCTGGATCCACTGCTGCGCCCGCTCCGCGAGCGTCGACCAGCAGCTGACGCGGTACCAGTCGGTCTGCTCCTGCCGGTCTTCGGCCTTGCCGGTGACGCGGTTGACGGCGACGCTGAACTCGCAAACCGGGCGACCGTTCGGGGTCATCCGGAGCTCCGGGTCGCGTCCGACGTTGCCGATGATGACGATCTTGCTTACTGAGGCCATGTCATTCGTCCCTTCTCACTACGAGGTGGCGGAGGATGTCTTCCGTGAGCCGTATGGTGCGCTCGAGCTCGCGGGCCTGTGTCGTCGGCAGAGAAAACTCGACGACACCGTACTGGCCGTCACGGTGGTGGGCGACCTCGTAGGCGAGCCGGCGCTTCTGGTTGGGTACGACCTTCTCGACCTTGCCGCCCAGGTTCGCGATGGTCTGCTGGATACGCTCGCTCACCGCGCCAAGACGCTCTTCGTCGATGGTGGGAGGGCACAGATACATGAGCTCGTACGGTCGCATTCGGTGACAACTCTCCCTTTCCATGGGCTTGCCGCGGACCTTTGGCCCGGGGCGAAAAGGCGCCGCACCCAGAAAGCGCGACGGTCACGACCAGTGTATGGGACGGAACAGCAGAATGCATCGGTCTCAAAGAGATCGGCAGGGACTTGAGCGAGCTTCTGCCTGACGGTACGCGCGAATGTGAGCGCTGCGGCCTGCCGATGATGCCGGTGGCCGAGAGCGACGGCTCCGTCACTCTCGAGTGCGCCAACCGCCATCGTCACACCGTCCGGTTACCCTCTGATCCCGAGGCGCGCGAGCGGGTCCGAACGTGGATCAGGCGCCGCGGCGCGCAGCTGCACGTCCAGCATGAGCGCTGGGAGGCCGAGGAGGAAGAGCGCCAGGCGATGGAGAAAAAACAGCCGAGGCTGATCCGGCCTTCCGATCGGCATCAGCAGACCGGACAGACCGCGGGGATGATCCGCGAGGAGGCCGTCAACACCGGCGGGTTGTGGGTCGGAGTCGTGCGTACCGAGGCCGGCCGCTCTTCGAGCTGGCATCACCATGGGACACATGAATCGGTGATCTACGTGATCACCGGTCAAGTCCACCTGGAATGCGGACCCGGTGGCACGACGAAATTCCACGCGCGTCCCGGAGATTGCCTCTACCTGCCGCCCGGTGAGATCCACCGCGAGGGAAACGACGGCCTCGAGGAGTCGGAGATCGTCGTCGTGCGCTCCGGCACCGGCGAACTCGTGGTGAACGTGGCCGGTCCCGCCGCGTAGCGGGGCGCCCGAATGCCGCCGCCAATTCGTGAGCTAGCAGCGGTCGCGCGGCTCACTAATGAGGGGCTCGCGGAGAGGGTCGGGCTGGTCGGCAACCGGACCTCGCGTCGCGACGCTTTGTACGGTCTGCTCCGTCGCGAGCAGGCAGTGTTCGCCTCAGCCGAGTCGCGGCCTCGTTCCGAGGTCTCGCGCATCCTCGACTTCGCGCAGGCCGCTTACGGTGATCTTGTCGGCGTAATGGTCGGACGAGACGACAGCCTTCTCGACACAGGCCGAGACGGCGAGTGGAGCCTTCGCGACGTGCTGCGACATGCGATGGCCGTTAAGCTCAGATACGCGGCGCAGGTCGACTACTCGGCCACACGCGCAGAAACCGACCCCGTCGAAATCCCACCGAGCCTTCTTCCGTGCGACCGCCTCTCGCCACCGGAGCCGGAGTTCGCTGGTTCGCGGGACGGCGGAATCCTCGACGTCCTCGAGCTTCTCGGTAAAGCACGCGCCGGCAGCGACGTGCGTCTCGCTAAGGTGCCCGACTCGGCTCTTACGCGCCCCTCATTCTGGGGAATGGCTCGCGTAGACGTCCGGCTGCGTCTCCACCAGATGGCAGCACACCTCACCGAGAGCGCCATCCAAACCGAGAAGATCGTCGGCGGCGGCGGCGAGCCTCGGGCGATCGTTCGCCGCTGCTGCGCCACGAGAGGAATGCACGAGCGCTGGAGTCGAGAAGAGGAGCGCACGGTTCTCGATGAGTCGTACCGCGCTCTGTTGTCGTGATCTCGATCGGTGCCGGCGGCGGGATTCGAACCCGCACTGGACTCCTCTTAAGGGAGTTGTCTCCTGCCAAATTGGACTACGCCGGCCTCTCAAGAATAGAGAACGGGTCAGGGTCCTTCGAGCGTCGCGATCAGTTTCTTCGGCGCAACCGCGAGATAGGCCTCGCGGATCACGCGTTCGACATCATCCCAGTCCGGCCCGCGATCCAAACGCACCCCGATCCACCCGCGGAAGCCGACGTACGGCGGCACGAAGTACTGCTCCGGCTGGGCCTTCAGAAGGCCGTCGCGCATCCCAGGCGGGCAGGCGCACCACAGCGCGAGGCGTGCGTCGTCGTGGTGATTGTCCATGTAGTTCACGAAGCAGACCTTGTCGCGGATGAAAAAGCTCGGCGCGCCGTGACTCTCTCGCTCCGTCGTTTCGGGAAGCGATAGACAGATCCTCCGCACGCGGGCGAGCGGCGACAACGCGGCGCGCGGCATTCGGCGAGACTAATCCGACCAGCAAAACGAGGAGACCGAACTGAGCACTCATCCCACCCGCTTCGTCATCATCGGCAACGGCGCGGCCGGAACGTACGCCGCAGAGCAGCTGCGCAAGCTCGACACGGCGGCCGAGATCGTCATGATCGACGACGAGCCGTACACCCTTTACAACCGGGTCTCCCTTCCGCGGTACCTGCGTGGCGTGCTGCTCGAGCAGCGCGTCTACGTGCGGGACATGGAGTGGCACACGAAGAACCGGATCGATCTGCGTCTCGAGACAAAGGTCGATCAGGTGAGCTTCGACGAAAAAACGGTCCACATGGAGCCCGGCGGAGAAATCCCCTACGAACGCCTTCTCATCGCGACTGGCGGCCGCCCGAACCCGCTGCGGGCCCCGGGAGCGGAGGGCGCGCCTTATCTCTTCAACTTCCAGTATTTCGACGAAGCGAAGGGCATGGTGGCGCGGATCCCCGAGTCCAAGGTCGCGGTCGTGCTCGGCGGGTCGTTCATCGGATACGAGTTGACCGAAGCGTTCGCTCACCGGGGGCTCGAGACGCACTGGCTCATGCGGGGACCGTGGTTTCTCCGGCGCGCGCTCGATGAGGAGGGCGGCAAGGTCATCACCCTTCTCGCCCAGGACGCCGGCGTGCACTTGCACTACGACGAGGCGATCGACAGGCTCGAGCGGTCGAACGGTCAGCTCAAGGTCATCGGCACGAAAGGCTTTACCGCGACGGCCGACATGGTCGGCGTCGGCCTCGGCCTCACGATGAACGTCGACGTCTTCGAAGGGACCGGCCTCGAGACGAACGTCGGCGTGAAGACAAATGAGTTCCTCGAGACCAACATGCCCGACGTATGGTCCGCGGGGGACGTTGCCGAGTTCTACGACGTCGTCTCCCAGCGACATCACCGCATGGGCACGTGGGACAACTCCCTGAACCACGGTCGACACGTCGCGAAGAACATGCTCGGCGCTAAGGAGCCGTACATCGAGGTGCCAACGTACGCGTCGGGGATGTTCAACTCGAACATCTCGGTCATGGGCGTGACGACCGAGGAGGAGCCCGACGCCGAGGCGGTCGTCGAGGTCGAGTACGAACCACGCAACTACAAGCGGCTCTTCTTCCTCGGGGACAAGCTCGTCGGCGCGATCCTCGTCGGAAAGATGAGGGGTCGCAAGAAGGTCCTCGAGCTCATCAGCTCGCGCACACCGATCGAGGACCGGCGGAAGGTCTTCGAGCTCCTTGCCATGCCCGAACTTCCGACCAAGCCAGCCGCGACCACTCCCGAGTGAGCGTCGACATCCGGGAGCTGGCGCCGGAGATGCTCGACGATTACCTCGCATTCTTCGACACCGAGGCGTTCGCGGATTTCCCCTGGTGGTCGGCCTGCTACTGCCGATTCTGGGACGACCGCGTCGACATCGAGGGCGACTCCAGCGCTGGCCACCGCGAGGACTACCGCGCGCTGGTCACCGAGCTTGTCCTGAAACGTCAGCAGCAGGATCTTCTCGCGTACAGCGAGGGCAAGGTGGTCGGCTGGTGCAACGCGAAGGCGCGACTCGGCTACACGATGCCGCGCCGCATAGAGAGGGCCCCGGCCGACGACGCGGCCCGGGTCGGGTCGGTTGTCTGCTTCATCGTCGCGAAGGACTTTCGCGGAAGAGGGCTTGCGAGCGCGATGCTCGACGCGGCGTGCGAGAAGTTCCGACGTGAGGGACTCACCATCGCCGAGGCGTACCCGACCACCGCACCGCCGTCGGGTCCGTACGCCGATCAGATCCCCTGGTCGGCCCACAACCACACCGGCCCGCTCGAGATGTACCGGAAGGCCGGTTTTACGGTGCACCAGCAGCTCGAACGGTTCGCGGTCGTTCGCAAGGCGCTCTAATGCCGGCGCAGCGGGTCGGGATTCGTGTCGAGGACACCGAGCTCGATGGGGTCCTGCATCTGCCGGACACCGGCGCCGTCGGCGGCACGGCCGTGCTGCACGGCTTCGGCGGCCACCCCGATCAGCCCCACATCGTCGCGACGTGCGAGGCGCTCGCGAAGGCGGGCGTCGCCGCGCTCCGTTTCGCATACCGCGATCATCAGCCGCCCCGAATGACGCTCGCGAGTGGGCTCGCCGACGCGGCGGGCGCGATCCGCGTGCTCAAGGCCCATCCCGACGTCCCCGAGCGCCTGGGCGTCGTCGGCTTCTCGTTCGGCGGCACGCTTGCCGCCCTGGTCGCCGGACGCGACTCGCGGATCCGGGCTGCCGTACTCGCAGCTGCGCCCGCTGTGGCAGGACCGCACTTCACAGCGTGGTCGAACGATGAGACGTGGAAGCCGATGGCCGAGCTCTCGCGCACCCGCGCGCGAGTGCTCCTCATTTGGGGCTCCCGCGACAGCCAGGTGCCCTTCGAGAACGCAGAGCGTTACGCCGCCGTTCTCTCGCAGGCGCGCGTCCCGAACCGGATCGTCATGATCGAAGGCGCCGACCACGATTTCGCGCCGGCCGGCGCCCGCGCGAAGATGACGGAGATGATCGCGGATTGGATGCGCGAGATCCTCCAAGCCTGACTCGGCACTCTTTAGGTTTCCGCCATCACGACCGCAGCGAAGATGAGCACGTCCTGCAGACCGTGGATGAGCCATGGCGCGGCGATCCCTCTCGTCCCGAGCATGCTGAGGCCAAGGAGCCAACCGCCCACAGAGGCGAGCACGATGCCAGAGAGGCCTGAAGGGTGGCCGTAGTAGTGACCTATGCCGAAGAGGATCGAGGTGACGAGTAGCGCGGGGCCTGCGCCAAGAGCCGGTACGAGACGGGCGAGTGGCGCCGCGCGGAAACGGAATTCCTCGAGGAAGGCGTTGAGCGCGGAGAAGAGCAGAGCCGCCGGCACAAGTGGGACGACGCGCGGGAGGGCCGACGCGTCGGGCCCGACGGTGAACGACAGTTGCGCGAGGAGAGGACCGGCGAGGAGGAGCGCGACGATCGGCGTCGCGACCCACCACGTCAGGGCCAGAGGACCGATGTGCAACCGCCGCGAGAGGTCGCCGACCGTGAGTGAGAGGTCGGCCCGAGTCAGTCGGCTTCCGACCAGTGTGAGCGCAACGCCCGCGCTCGGCAGAAGCTCGAAGAACGGATCGACGAAAAGTCGCTCGTGCTCGCTCAACTGAGCCCACCAGCCTTGCCAGGCAGCCGTGCTGCGCACGAGCTGGTAGGCATCGTCGCCGGCGACCATTCCAATGAGAAGGACCACATATCCCTGCACCGAGCGAGCCGCTCTCAGCCTGCTCAGCCCGATGAGAGCGACCAGCTGAGCGACCAGGACGAGAAGAGGGGCGTCCTCATGCGCGAACACGCTCCAGAGAACTCGCGGCAGGATGCTCCCAAGCAGCATCGCGGCCCAGGCGATCGGAGCGGCACGCGGGTCAGCGGATCGCGCGGGAGGTTCGCTGATCACGCTCACGGGCGGGAGTCTGCCCCGCCGGGGAATCCAACGTCGACCTCGTTCGTTCTCGTGGTGAGATGTTCGAGCGACTCGCGAACAACGACTTCGCCTACCTCACGACGACCGGGCGGCGTACCGGCAAAGAGCACACGATCGAGATCTGGTTCACATTGCACGACGGCCGCATCTACATGCTCTCCGGCGGGGGCGACCGCGCGGACTGGGTCCGAAACCTGAGAAAGACACGGCGCGTTCGGCTCCGCATCGGAACGCAGTCCGCGAACGCAACCGCACGCGTGGTTCGCGCCGGAACGAAGGAGGACGAGCGCGCACGGGACCTCCTCGACGGCAAGTACCAGGGCTGGCGCGCGGGGAAACGTCTCTCCAGCTGGGCGAGGAACGCGCGTCCGATCGTGATAAAGCTTCTGTAGTTCAGCGCGCGAGCGGCCAGTACACCTCGGTACGCAGGTGCTTCTCGGGTGTCTTCGTCTCGTCGTCGAGATACGACTCCCAGGGGCCCTCGGCAGGGCGATGCCCCTCCTCGGTGAGCCACTTCTCCAACCGCCGGTACTCCTCGGACAGCGTGTGGTACGGACCGATGTGCAGCGTCTTCGCAGCGCGCCCGGCGGGAAGCTTGGTCACGTGTATCTCGTCGCCCGTGAGCATGAACGAGCCCGTGAACGGGATACCGGCCTCGGTGTCGAACGCCGCGGGATCGCCGTTGTAATAGCGGGCGAACCGCGGACCCGCGGGCGTCGCGCCCTGCGCCCGGATGGCTCCTCGCAGCTTCGGAAAGATCTCCATGAAAAAGGCGCCGAGATCCGTCTTCGGCACGGTCCTCCTGATCGTGACCGCGCGCTGCGGAGCGAGTTGGACTATCTCGATGGGCTGGTTGCTCATACGACCGGAGGAAAGTCTCCATGCTCGCGCAAGTAGGCGACAACTCCGCCGGCCGCGAGGATCTCCTGCGCGAACGGCGCGTAGCGGCCGGGGATGATCTGATCCGTGTCGAGGTCGTCGCCGAAAACCCACGCTCTACTCATCAGTCGTCTATCTCCGCCGCGACCCCGATCCGCGCGGCCGCGACCATGAGCTCGCGCGAGCGGTCGCCCGAGCGAACCGAGGCGGCGCCGCGGCCCGCGCGCTCCGAGCGGCGCCGCGCGACGAGCTCGTCGAATTCTTCGTCGTCGGCCTCCAAATATGGGCGCGGGTCGTCGATGACACCGGTGAGCGCCGCGACCGCCGCGACGTAGGGCGAGCCGATGAAGATCGACGCGTCGGCGGAGCCCATCCGTCCGCGGTAATTCCGGTTCGCCGTCGAAAGGCAGATCTCCTGCCCCGCGAGCACGCCGCCGGTGCGCCCCAGGCACGGTCCGCATCCGGAGCTGCCGATGACCGCGCCCGCCGCCGAGAGCGCGAGGAGTGTGCCATCGGCCATGGCGTCCTCGAACTGCCGGCGCGACGACGGCACCACCTCGAGGCGGACCTCCGCCGATACACGCCGCCCGCGCAGCACCGCGACTGCCTGCCGCATGTCGACCAGGCGGCCATTTGTGCATGAGCCGAGGAAGACCACGTCGACCGGCTGGCCGACGGCCGCGGACACGTCGACAACTTGGTCGACCCGCGGCGGCACCGCGATCTGCGGCTCGAGCGTTGAGAGGTCTATGGTCACCTCGTTCGCGTACGCGGCGCCACGATCCGGGTAGAGCCAGTCTGGCGCCTCGGGTGTCGCGACGACGATCCCGGCCTTGGCGCCCATCTCGGTGGTCATGCCCGCGAGGGTGATCCGGTCGCCCTGAGGCAGCGAGCCCGCGCCGTGGAACTCGACGCACGCGTAGCGCGCACCGTCGGTCCCGATCTCGCGCACGACGCGCATGATCGCGTCCTTCATGGTCACGCCCCTGCGCGGGCGGCCGGTGAACGTGACCTTGATGGACTCTGGCACGCGGAGCCAGGTGCGGCCGAGCGCGAGTGCCACCGCGATGTCCGTCGCGCCCATACCGGCGCCGAACGCCCCGACCGCGCCGTACGAGTTCGAGTGCGAGTCGCTGCCGACGATGACCGTGCCGGGCTCGCAGTAGCCCTCCTCGACCATGATCTGGTGGCACACGCCCTCGCCCGCGTCGTAGAAGGTGGCGATCCCCTGCGCTCTCACCCACTCGCGGAGGACACGATGGGAATCCGCGACGACCGGCGTCGGCGCGGGCGCGGCGTGGTCGACGAACACGGCGACCTTCGTCGTGTCCCACACGCGCTCTTTCCCGAGGTCGCGCAGACCGGCGATGACCGCGTCGATGACCGAGTCGTGGACCATGACGCGCGACACCGGCGCGATGACGAGATCGCCGGCCTTCGCGTCGCGCGCGGCGACCCGCGAGAGGATCTTCTCGGCGAGGGTCTTATGCAACGACCCACTCCCTCAGGAGCGAATCGAGCTGGTCCATCGACAGCGGCCCGGAGTCGGCGAGCGTCTTGATCTTCTTGGTGATCAACTTCAGCTCGTCCTCGCCGAACTCGAGACCGAGCTCCTTCGCGCGGTGGTCGATCGCGTGCTTCCCGGTGAGGCGATGCGCGACATTGATCGTTCGCTCGAGGCCAAAATCGGCGGGGTCCAGGATCTCGTAGCTGTTGGGATTGAGGTAGATGGCCTTCGTGTGCATGCCGGCCTTGTGGTGGAAGGCGTACTTGCCGGTCACGAAGTTGTTATAGGGGATCTCGATCCCGACGAGCGACGCGATGAGCTCGTCCAGGTCCCGCAGCTTCGGAAGGTCGTATTTCTTGCGGATCGCGGCCGGATCGTCGGCGTACATCCGCGCAACGAAACCGCCGAGCGGCGTGATCCCGTTGCGTTCACCGATTCCGAGCACGCTCGTGTCGATGTGGGTCGCGCCGCCTTCGAGGATCGCGTAGCTGTTCGCGATGGCGCATCCCGTGTCGTTGTGGCCGTGGAACTCGATGTCGCATTTCACGTGATGACGGAGCTCGACGGCGAGCGCGTAGCACTGCCTCGGGGTCGCGATGCCGACGGTGTCCGCGACGCCGACACGGTTCACGCCCATCCGGTCGACGGCCGTGTAAACCTTGAGGAGATCGCCCTCCGTCGATCGGAAGCTGTCCTCGCTCGAGAAGCGGACCTCCTTGCCATGGTCGCGGATGAAGGCGATCACCTCGCACGCGTCATCGATGATCTCGTCGACGCTCTTGCCGTGGCTGAACTCGCGCAGGATGGAGGACGTCCCGAAGAGAATGTCGATGCCGTCGACGCACGTCTGGACGGCAACGCGCGCGTCGTCCATGTGGCAGCGCACGTGCGTCAGCACCTTCGCTCGGAGCGGGAGCGCGGCGATCGTTCGGCAATCCTCGAACGACTGGGGAGACGCCACAGGCGAGGTGAGCTCGATGTACTCGACCCCGAACGCGTCGAGCATCTCCGCGATGGCGATCTTGTCCGCCGTCGTGAAGTGCGCGTTCGAGAACTGCTCCCCCTCGCGGAGCGTGGAGTCGATGATCGCGAATCGCTCGATCGGCACCGTGCCTCCTCAGCCACACGCGAGGACGGCCACCGGGCTCCTCATAAAAAAGAGAGCCCGGTGCGCGAACGTGCCACCGAGCTACTCGTGAGAGCTTGGTCACACGGCAGCGCTTCGCGGTGGAGTTTCCTCCGTCGCGACAGTCCGTCTCCTTCCGGAAAGCGGACCAGCCCGAGATCCCGAGACGGACCTCTGGCTTCGGCGGTCGCACCGTTCGCACCGCATCTGGCGGAAGCTCGTTCCTCCGCGGTACTACTGCTTGTGACCGCACCTCTGGCCGGCAACGCGTATGAAGTTGTTGCGAACGAGTTTAGGTCTCAGGTTCGAGGGCTGTAAAGCCGCGCTCGCCTTCGTTAGGCTCGCAAGCGCTGCGAGGTGCGGTGACCGACATCCTGGTTGCGGACGACCAACGGTTCATACGCGACATGGTCCGGATCACTCTGTCCACGCAGGGCTGGACCATCGCTGAAGCCGCGACCCCGGACCAGACCGTCGATCTCGCCCACCGCGACCCACCGCGCGCGGTATTGCTGGACGTGAACTTCGACGAGGACGGGCCCACCGGGTTCGACGTCTGCAAGCTCCTGAAGAACGACCCGGCGACGAAAGCGATCCCGGTCGTGATGCTGACGGCACGCGACAGCTCGGCCGACCGCAAAGCGGGTCTCGCCGCGGGCGCTTCCCATTACCTCGTCAAGCCATTCGGCCCGATCGACCTCATCAACACCCTCCGGGGCATTCTTGGCGAGCCGCCGGCCGTCCAGACGCTGGGCCAGTACCTCATCGACGAAGGGATCCTCAGCCACGAGCAGCTTGCCGAAGCGCTCGAGCGGCAGCGCTTCTATGAAGCGCGCGGTCATCCGCGCAGGCTGGGCGAGGTCCTCGCGATCATGCGGGCGATCAGCCCCGAAGAGCTCGAGCGGGCTCTCGAACGACAGAAGAAGGAGACGAAGCCCTAGTCTTTCGACGAATGAGGCTTCGCACTTAGCGTTGCGCATCGGAGTCCTCACCGGCGGCGGCGACGCCCCCGGGTTGAACGCGGCGATCCGCGCGGTCGTCCTGCGCGCGACGGCACTCGGTCACGACGTGCTCGGCATCGCGGACGGCTGGGCCGGCCTGCTCGGTGAAGCCGAGCCACGTCCCCTCGGAGTCAGGGACGCGAATCGCATCCTGAGCGAAGGCGGGACCATCCTCGGCACCTCCCGGACGGATCCGCGTAAGGACGAGGCGTCTCGCCGCGCGGTCCTCGACAGCGTCCGGCGCTGGCGCATCGACGCACTCGTCGCGATCGGCGGCAACGACACGCTCGGCGTCGCGCAGTGGCTACACGAGCAACGCATCCGCGTGATCGGCGTCCCGAAGACCGTCGACAACGATCTGTCCGAGACCGACTACTGCATCGGCTTCGACACGGCGGTCACGGTCGTCGCCGACGCCCTCGACCGGCTCCGAACGACGGCGAGCGCGCATCACCGCGTGGTCGTCGTCGAGGCGATGGGTCGCGACACGGGCTGGGTCGCGGCGTACGGCGGGCTCGCGGGCGGAGCTGATCTCATCATCGTCCCCGAGATCCAGGTCACGAGCGAGCAGGTCGTTCGGACGATGAAGCGGCATCGCGCGATCGGCGACCCCGACATCCTCGTGGTCGTCTCGGAGGCGGCGGTGATCGACGGCCTCGAGACCGAGACGGCCGTGGACCACGACGCCTTCGGGCACGTCCGCCTCGATCAGCGCGCGATCGGCGCCGTCCTTGCTCGGCTCATCGAACAGCGCACCGGGATCGAGGCCAGGCAGGTCGTGCTCGGCCACCTGCAGCGGGGCGGTTCGCCCACCGCGGTGGACCGGCTGCGGGCCACGCGATTCGGTAACGCCGCGGCGGACCTGGTGGACGCGGGCCGGTCCGGGGTGCTGCCCGTCCTGCGCGGCGGACACATCGAGGTCGCAACGATGACGGATGCCGTGCGCGAGGTGCGGCGCCTATCTGACGACATCATCGAGCTGGTCCGGCGGTTCGCCGGAGTCGTCGACTAAGCATGGCCGCGCGCCCGGCGGCGTATGCCGACCGGCTCGTCGCGACGCCGTGGATCGCCCTCCTCGGCTTCCTCGCGCTGAGCCAGACCGCCCATCTCCTCGAGCACGTCGGGCAGATGGTCCAGATCCACGTACTGCATCTCTCCGGCGCCAACGCCCAGGGGATTGTCGGCCAGCTCAACATCGAGTGGGTCCACTTCATCTGGAACGCGCTCGTTCTCGTCACACTTCTCGTGCTGCTTCCGCACTTTCGGACGAACCCGTGGCTCATCGCGGTGGCGCCGCTCGCGGCCTGGCATTTCGTGGAGCATTCGGTGATGATCGCGACGTACATTCAGAGCGGCGTCTCGGGAACTCCTGGCCTGTTGTCGTCAGGCGGTCTCCTCTTCGGCGGTCTTCCGATCGCGCGACCGGACCTGCACTTCCTCTACAACCTCGTCGAGACCGCTCCACTGCTCGTCGCGTGGCTCGTGGAGATTCGCAGCGCTTAGCGGCGCCGACCTCCGCGCGAGAGGAAGAGCGAGAGCAGGACGAGGAACCCGATCGCGATCAGCATCGCGTAGAGCAGGAAGTTCGTTCCGTTGTCGGCCGCGGTCGCCGGCGGACTCGCAGCCGCGACCGGCGAACGGCTCGCGGTCGCGCTGGCAGGGGCACTTGAGGGAGCGGGTGTCGGCGATGCCGTCTGACTCGGGGTGAGTGACCGCGTCGCAGTCGGTGTCGCCGATGCCGTCGGCCCTGGGCTCGATGTCGCCGTCGGCGGAGGCGTGGTCGCGGCCGCGCTCGGCACCGGCGAGGAGCCGGCGAGGCTCGCGCACGCATTCGTGTCTTGCGACTCGACGGAGAGACAGACCGATTTCGCGCTCGGCAGCCAGGCGGTCCCGTCGGCCGCGGTCCGCGAGAGAGCCACGAGGACGAAGGGATAGTGAGCCGTGCTCGGTGCCCCGCAGGTCCCGACCTGCCACGACGCCGTCGCGGTCAGCGTGTCGCCCGAGAATCCGGCAACGATCTGCGTCCCGATGCAGCGCCCGCCGGTGTCATTTCCGCGCGTGTACAGCGCGAGGACGTCCTTGTCGAAGCTCATGAATAGGGAGGTCGCCGCCGGGAACACGTTCGCGTCACCGAGGCTGTTGCGGTACGTGTCGTACTCGGCCTGCGTCACAAAGACACGCATCGTCGGCCGCTCGCCGAGCTCCGGGAGATGCCCGCGCAGCTGGTATCTCGCGCTGACCGCGGTGGCGGCGCCAGCGGGACCGCCCAGGAGTGCGACCAAAATCGCGATCAAGACCGCTGTCGCCAAGGCTCTTTTCATCGGTGACGCGCAGGATATGCGGCTCCGACCCGTTGCGGAGCCCTGGGCCTGTCGTTAGATAGCGGGGTGAAACACGCGCTGCTGCGGATCGGCGCGGTCGGACTGGCAAGCGCCGTCACCGCGCTGGTGCTGTTCGGAGTCGGGAGGCTCATCCTCGTCGGCGATCTCGGCGTGGCGTTGCCGTCTTTCTCACAGCGGAGCCCGTCGCCGAGCCCGTCACCGAGCCCGACCGTCTCACCCGCGGTGCTGAGCGATATCGCGACACCGAACCCGTCTCCGACGGCAGCCGCGCCCGCGCCATCCCCCAGAGAGACGGCGGCCCCGACCGAGGCGCCGATCGCGTTGACCTCGTTCCGCTTCGGCGCGCGGAGCTACGTGGGGATCGTCGTGCCCGACTCGGGTCGCACATTCGCCGCGCCGTTCGCCGGAACGGTCGAGGTCCTCGTCTACCAGTTCATCGACGGCGAGGTGAGGGTCGGCTCGAACGTGCCGACACTTCCCTTCTATCCGTACATCTCCGTTGTCGCGGCCGATCGGAAGATCACATACCGGCCCGGGACGCTTCGCTCGGTCACCGAGCTCCTCGCTCGCGACGGAACACAGGTCGGCGCCGGTGATCCGCTCTTCCGTCTCGTCGCGCCGGGCCGTTCGTCGTGGACCACCTTTTACAACTCGACCGCGCCGTACCAGGTCGTCGTGTCGCTCCAGGGCCTGCCGAGCGGACGGGACCTCGACCCGACGCCCTATCTCTAAGCGGACTAAGCCGAGGTCGCTACTTCGAGGGCTTGGGCTTCGTCTCGGTAGTCACGCCGGAGCAGCATTTTCCGCAGCACGCTCCACATGCACAGGCCATCATCTTCACCTCGGGCGTTTCGTGGAAATGTACGCCACGGCCGCTAAGGCACGAAGGTCGTGGGCGTCGCGATGAGGTAGACGACGCCGCCCGAGCCGCCGATCCACGCACGCTCGAAAGCCTCGCGTCCGTAGACCCGTCGCACGGTCGCGTCGCTCGTCGCGGCTGGGTCGTTCGCGATGACGTCACCTGACGCGCTGAAGCCGATGATCACGAGGAGGTGCCCGTTCGTTCCATCGTTGTTGAGGAAGCCGGGCAGCGCGCCGCGCGCGTGCGAGATCGACGCGACGAGCGGAACGCCCGCGAGGATGTAGCGCTCGGCGTCGTTGAGCGATCCGAGCTGGAGCACGTGTGCGGAGAGGCCGAACCGTGACGCGTACGCCGTATTGAAGGGCCAGTTCCCAGTACCGCCATAAGCGGCGTCGTACGTGAAGCGCGCCGCGTAATCGACCTGCGGATCGGCGTGTGGACCGACCCACGAGAGCTCATCCGACGTGGGCCGTTTGTTCCAGTACTCGACGACCATCTCGGTCGACGTGGGGCTGCACCACGCTTCGCCGCCGCCGTCGTATTCGGGGAACTCGCCCGCATGGATCTCCTGCGAGTACCGCGGAACCGCGAGCTCCATCGCGCGGTCGGTGTAGCGGGGACTCGGATAACGCGGGGTGTAGCTGCGCGTATCCGACACGACCGCGTAGAGCCGTCGCACTATCGGCGAGGCGGCGGCGGTGCGAGAGAGCGTCACGCGAGCGCGATACGCCGTCATCTTTTCGGCGCTCGTCTTGAAGGTGTCCGTCTCGACCACCCCGTCCGCGTCGCTTTGGCCGCCGACCGACGTCCTGCGGATCGTTTCGTCGCCGTAGGCCCAGATGCCCATACGCCACCAGCGGGTCTCGCGCCCCGCCGCGGTGCGGGCCTGGATCTCGACCTCGATCCAGCTGCCGGCGGGCGTGTCGGCGCTCCACGATGGGATGAGCTGCGAGAACGGGAAGCGGGTCGGCTGCCACCCAGATGTCCAGATCCCTTTCGTTCCCGCGGTCAGGACGATCCCAGTCTCCGGCGGCTGCGCGGGTCCGACATTGTCGAATTGGCCCGGCGCCCATCCTAGCGATGTGTTTTCGATCGGCGCCGGAACGCGGGAGCTGACGCGGCCGGCCGGCGGCGTTCCGTCGG
>WNGL01001110.1_pt1 | contig 35531 bp, 39 predicted proteins | sample 5400591 | NCBI WGS metagenome assembly WNGL01 (sample SAMN13153377, study PRJNA577476) | soil metagenome | isolation source: 80 cm soil or saprolite under Garry oak tree replicate 1 | place: USA:California | collected 2016-06-15
CGTGTTGCCGCCAGTAACCGCACTGATTATGCTTGCGGGCATTTACTATGGCTCTCAGTACGGCGGCTCGACGACCTCTATTCTCGTCAATCTTCCTGGAGAAGCTGCCTCCGTCGTTACAACTCTAGACGGCTACCAGATGGCAAAGCAAGGAAGGGCGGGACCGGCGCTCGCGGCTTCGGCCATCGGCTCGTTCTTCGCCGGAACCGTCGCGACATTTCTGATCGCTGGGTTCGGTCCGCCGCTTGCCGCCGTCGCGCTTAAGTTCGGACCGGCGGAATTTTTCTCGCTGATGGTCCTTGGTCTGGTGGCGTCCGTGGTGCTCGCGCAGGGTTCGCTGCTCCATGCCATCGGTATGGTCGTGCTCGGCTTGCTCCTGGGACTCATTGGGACCGATGTAAATTCCGGCACGCAACGCTTCAGTTTCGGGATTTATGAACTGGCCGACGGCATCGGCTTCGTTACCGTCGCGATGGGAATGTTCGGCTTAGGAGAGATTATTCGTAATTTGGAAAACGAAGAAGAACGAGCGGTGATGATCACAAAAATCACCGGCCTCTGGCCCACTCGCGAGGACTTCAAACGCATGGTCGCGCCGATCCTTCGCGGCACCATCATCGGCTCGGCACTGGGCATTCTTCCCGGCAGCGGCTCGATCCTGGGTTCCTTCGCTGCCTACTCCATCGAAAAGAAGGTCTCGAAGAATCGCGCGCAGTTTGGGAAGGGCGCCATCGAGGGCGTCGCCGCGCCGGAGTCGGCTAACAACGCGGGCGCCCAAACGTCTTTTATTCCATTGCTGACCTTGGGAATTCCATCCAATCCGGTCAGCGCGCTGATGGTCGGAGCCATGATTATTCACGGTATTCAGCCCGGACCATCGGTGATCAACGAGCAGCCGGCGCTATTTTGGGGCATGATCGTGTCGATGTGGATCGGAAATCTCTTCCTGGTGATCCTTAATTACCCATTGATCGGCATGTGGGTGCGAATGATCATGATACCCTACCAACACTTGTACCCGGGGATTCTGGTATTTTGCGGTATCGGAGTTTTCAGCCTCAAGAATACCGAATTCGACGTCTACCTCATGGCTCTGTTCGGCGCTCTCGGTTATTTGTTTTCCAAACTCGGTTGTGAGCCGGCGCCCATGCTGCTCGCCTTCATTCTCGGCCCGTTGATGGAAGAGTACCTGCGCCGGGCGATGTTGCTCTCGCGCGGGAACCCGTGGGTATTCGTCCAGCGGCCGATCAGCGCGACCTTGCTCGGACTCGCCGTTTTAGCGATGTGCAGCGTGCTAATCCCGGCCTTCAGTAAAACACGCGAAGAAGTCTTCGTCGAAGGTTCGGGATAAGGAGGTTGGCACCAAAAATAGGGCAGAGAAAAATTTCTCCGCCCTATCCCGCGTTGGATTTTGGCTTGCCCGGCGCAGCTCTCTCAGTCCCAGCGCTTGTCCCCGGTTAAACGCCCTCCTGCCTTGGAAAGAGCGGCTTGGACGACGGAGAGATCGATCAGCTTTTCGTAACTCGGTTTCTCCTCGGCCTTGATCGTGCCCAGTTCCACCTGCTTGTTGATCGTCCATTCGACCATGTCTTTAGGTAGGCCGTCGTTCACCGGCCAGGCGCCGGCGTTCGCCAGCAGATCGTAAGTTTGAGAGACCACATCCGCTTCCTGCTGGGTATATTTCGCCGCGACCTCGACGGTCTTCGCCTTGTTGTTGTAGATGAAGCGGTTGGCTTTGATGAGCGCCGCCATCATGTCGACGTAGAGCTGACGATTGCTGCCGATCTCTTTTTCCGGCGCGATGTAGGCGGCATAAAGCCATTTTGGGAGTGTTTCCCATAGGTTTACGAGAATATTAAGATCTGATTTTTTCTTCTTCGCCACGAGCGCCTGGTCCACGTGAAGAATCGCCGTGTCGATTTGACCGCTGAGGAGTCCAGGTACCCGACCCTTGGTGCTGACGGGTATATATTGGACGTCTTTCGGCGTGAGTCCGCAGCTTGCCATCACGGCACGGCTCATCACCTCGTTGAACGCACCGACTTCCTGAATGCCGATCTTGCGGCCTTTGAGATCTTTGCAGCTCTTGATGTCGCCCTGGACCAACATCGATTGGGAGAGCTTATGCGAGTAGGTCCCGAGCACCTTTGTCCCCGCCCCCCGCGCCGCCGCGATAATCGCCGGATCGGAGCTTGTGCCGGTGATATCCAATCCGCCAGCCACGCTCCCGCGCAAGGTCTGGGTTCCGCCCTCGAAGGTGACAAATTCCGCGTCGATATTGTTTTCCGCGAAGAAGCCCATCTCCTTGGCGACGTATGGGGGGATGTGGACGACGTTAGGCGGCGTGACGGGAACGCCAAAGACAACTTTCCGCTTCGTCTGCGCCTCAACCGGCGCTAGCGAGAGCCAAATCCCAACCAATGACAGGGCAACGACTGCCTTTTTCATATGGGCCTCCTTTTCTCTACTCCCTTTCGTCGAAATTTCTCCACGGCGCGATTCGCCCCTCGATCCACTTGGCGAGCGACATAAGTCCTACCCCTAATATCATAACAACCACGATGGGGACAAAGAGCTTATCGGTTTCGAAGGCATTGGCGTAGCGAACGATCATATAACCCAACCCGGTGACTGAAGTATAGAACTCGGCGACGATCATTCCGACCAAGCCGCGCCCGATCGCCAGACGCACGCCCACAACAATGAAAGGGATCGCTGAAGGGATGATCAGGTGGCGCCAGAGTTGCCCCTCGCTCGAGCAGAATGAGCACGCGACCTCCTGGAGATTTCGATCGACATCTTTCACCCCTTGGTAAGTATTGAGCAGGATCGGAAAAACCATGAAGAGGAAGACAATAGTCACCTTCGCCGGAACCCGGAAACCGAACCAGAGAACGATCAGGGGAACCATCGCAACCATCGGCATAGAATAAAGGGCACTGACGTAAATGTCCGTGGCCCACTCCACTAGCGAAAAGCGCCCCATCACCACGCCGAGGAGAACCCCCACGATCACCGAAAGAATCGAGGCGTAGAATAAAACCAGGAGGCTCTCTTTCATGTAGCTCTGCAGCTCTCCCGACGTTACGAGGCCAATGAAGGCGCGGAGGATAGCGGTCGGATAGGTAAAAAGTATCGGGTTCACGCGACGGCCGTAGAATTCCCATACGACCAACAAGACCAAGAGCGAGAGCAGGCGCACTTTGAGTCGCTGGCTCATGAATCGCTCCTTCCGACGCCGTCCTGGTCGAGATCCTGCTTGAGCATTTCCCAGATGGAGTTTCTGAGCTCGAGGTAACGCGGATGAGATCTCACGGAGGCGATCTTTCTCGGGCGCGGAATATCGACGGGAAAGATTTCTCGAACACACCCAGGACGCCGCGACATCATCACAATGCGGTCGCCTAAGAGGATCGATTCATCGATGCTGTGGGTGACGAAGATCATAGTTTTTTTCTCGCTCTCGAGAATCCGCAGAAGCTCTTCCTGCATCAGCTCGCGCGTCTGAGCGTCCAACGAGCCGAAGGGCTCGTCCATGAGCAGCAGCGATGGCTTGATTGCCAGCGCGCGCGCGAGGCCGGCGCGCTGCTGCATCCCGCCGGAGAGTTGGTGGGGATAAGACTTTTCGAATCCCTTTAGCCCCATCAGTTCGATATAACGCTGGACCGTGGCTAGCATTTCTTGTTTTGCACCACCTCTGAGCTCCAAGCCATAAGCGATGTTTTCGTCCAGTCTCTTCCACGGGAATAGACCGAAGTGCTGGAAAACCATGGCGACGTCCGGCCGCGGCTGAACGACCGGCTCGCCGTCGATTAGGATCTCGCCTTGATCGCGCGCGATGAGACAATCGATGACTCGCAGTAGCGTAGTCTTGCCGCAGCCGCTTGGACCCAGGATGCAAAGGCTCTCGTTGGGTTGCACTTCGAGATTGATATTTTGCAAGGCCACGACCCCGCCGTTGCTGTAGGTTTTGGTGAGATCTCGGATAACGATCTTGGCCATGAGAATTAGGCCGCAGCTCTTTCCAGCCGTCTCTTGACCTCCTGCAGAAACCGGGCAGCGATGGCGCCGTCGACAATACGGTGATCGGCGGAGAGGCTTAGGGTCATCATGGAACGCACGGCAATGCCTTCGCCGTGAGGAACTACTCGCGGCGCGACCCGGCCGACGGCGAGAATGGCGCACTGCGGCGGGTTGATAATGGCGACAAAGTTGTCAACACCGAACGTGCCGAGATTGGAGACCGTGAAAGTGCCGCCCTCGTAATCTAATGGGAAAAGCTTTTTCTTTTGCGCCTTCTCCACCAACTCTCGGCTCTGTTGCGCCAAATCCTTTAGCGACAGGCGGTCGGCACTGCGGATGACCGGCACGACCAACCCCTCTTCCAGCGCCACTGCCATACCGATATTGATGTCGGAGTAAAGCTGGACCCCTTGCTCGGTGAACGCGGCGTTCATAGATGGAAACTCCCTTAACGTTTTGGCGCACGCACTGAGAATGAAGTCGTTGATCGACGGAACGAGCGGCTCGTTTTTTTCCTTGAGCATGTTCCTTTGCCGGGCGATCCCGGTCATGTCCACATCCATGCTCAGGTAAAAATGGGGCGCAGTCTGCTTGCTCCTGGTCATGCGCTCGCCGACAATGCGGCGCATCGCCGTGAGCTGGATGGTTTCCCCGATTTTAGGCGGGCCTGCTTTAGAGATGGCTTCACTCGCTGTGGACCTGAGCACGTCTTCGGCCAGGACGCTGCCACTAGGCCCGCTTCCTCTGAGGGATGAGAGATCGATGCCTCTCTCTTTAGCAATTCTCTTGGCTGCCGGAGAAGCGAGTATTCTTTCGCCGACATGCCACGTTTGGGCCGCGGCTTCGCCTGGCGACGTGGGTTTCGAAGTGGGACGGTGACCCTCATCCCTTCCCTCTCCCAGGGGGAGAGGGTGATCCTCTGTCGTTCCCTCTCCTTCACGGGCAAGGCGACCCGCACTTATTCCGTCTCCCTCTGGGAGAGGGCGAGGGTCCTGCAGCGCAGCCGTCGTCGCTACTTCACCCGGCGCAAGGATAACCGCAATTTTATTTCCCACCGGTACTTCGTCTCCCGATGAAGCGGTCACATTGGTTAATATCCCCGAAGCGGGGGCTTCTATTTCCACCGTAGCCTTGTCGGTTTCGACTTCCATCAGAGGCTCGCCCTTAATCACCGACTGACCTTCGGCCTTGCGCCAGTTGAGGAGCGTTCCCTTTTCCTGCGCTACTCCGAGGGCAGGCATGATGATGTCAGTTGCCATATTCGCTGCCGGTCAATTCACATGTAGGGGCACGGCGCGCCGTGCCCCTACGATCGTTCAATGCTTCACTCGCTCCAGCGATCCCGGGTTGTTCAGATTCGATTGTGCTTCGCGCGTGGCCGGCAATGGACCACCGGCGGTGAAATAGTGCGTGCCCGCCACTAAGAGTTTCTCCGACGGAAAGCGCGTGATGACTTCGCAGCCGTCTTTCGTGACTACAACTTCTTCTTCGAGGCGGGCGGCAGACCAGCCGTCGGATGCCGGCCAATAAGTCTCGAGAGCGAAGACCATGCCCTCTTCGATGACTTCGGGATGATCCAAGGAAACCAGGCGGCTAAAGATCGGTTTTTCCCAGATCGATAAGCCGACGCCGTGGCCGTACTGTAAGGCAAACGCCGCCTCTTCGTTGGCGAAGCCGAACTCCTCCGCTTTGGGCCAGAGCTTTACCACATCGCCGGTGGTGATCCCAGGCTTGACGATGCTGATTGCTGCGTCCATGTAGTCGCGACAGCGTTTGTAGGCGTCGACCATCGCCGCTGATGCGCTGCCGATGGAGAAGGTCCGATAGTAGCAAGTTCGATAGCCATTGTAGCTGTGCAGAATATCAAAAAAGGCCGGGTCGCCGGGACGCAGGACTCGGTCGGTATAGACGTGCGGATGTGGACTGCAGCGCTCACCCGAGATGGCGTTGACACCTTCAACATGCTCAGAGCCGAGGTCGTAAAGGACTTTACTGACCACACCGACGCACTCGTTTTCACGTACGCCTGGCCGCATGAAACGATAGAGCTCTTCGTATGCGGAATCGACCATCATGCAGGCGGTGTTGAGGAGAGTGATCTCGTCTTGGGTTTTGATTTTTCTCACCTCGTGCATGAGCTGCTGGCCATCGACGACTTTGATTCCTTGCGACTGCAAGGCGAACAGCACGGGGAGTTCGATGACATCGACCCCCACCGGCTCATTGAGCAGTTTGCGTTTATCGAGTTCCAGCTTGATTTTTTTCGCCAGGTCGTCGGCCAAACCGGAAGACGGATGGGTCGCGCCGCGCAAGGTCGAAATGCCCGCGCGGGAACGCTCGGCCAGCCACGGGCAGTAAATTTGGTGATGGCGTGCCGCCGAACCGAAATCCCAAACAATCGGCTCATCGTCCTGCGGCAGAAGCGAAAATCGCACGAGCTTATCCATCGCCCAGGTGCCGATGTGGGTGGCAGTGATATAGCGAATGTTGTTCATGTCGAAGCAGAGAAGTGAGCCCAGTTCTGATTCCTTGAGCGCCGTTTTGATTCGATTCAAACGATCTTGTCGCAAGCGCTCCAGATTGACGCGCTCTTCCCAATCGACACCCATTAGACCGAAGGTTTTTAAGCCCATAGCCCACCTCCTTTTCCCAGGTTCAAGCCGTTCAAACAGTTCAAAACGTTCAAACGGTTAAATTCCTTGTGACGATTTGAACGGCTTGAACTATTTGAAACACGTCATGACTTGTTACACAGTACCTTCGCCATCCCGGCCACCGATTCCGGCGTCGGTACGGTTTGATCTTCGAGCACCGGGGAAAACGGCACCGGAACGTCCATCGCTCCCATCCGTTTCACCGGCGCGTCAAGATAATAGAATGCTCCATCGGCGATCACCGACGCGATTTCCGCCGTCACGCCGTAGCGCTCGTAACCTTCATCGACGACGATGGCGCGGGTCGTCTTTTTCGCCGACTCGATCAGGGTTTTTTTATCCAGCGGAACCGTCGTTCTCACGTCAATCACTTCAGCACTGATGCCGACAGCCGCGAGAATCTCGGCGGCGCTCAGGGAAACCTGCACCATGCTGCTTGTGGCGACGAGCGTAATGTCTTTCCCCTGCCGCTTGATATCGGCAACTCCGAACGGGATCGTATATTCCTCCTCGGGCACCGGGCCCTTCAGTTGGTACATCAATTTATCCTCAAAAAGAACTACGGGATTGTCATCCCGGATCGCTGTCTTGAGCAATCCCTTGGCGTCGTACGGCGTGGCCGGCAGCACGACCTTCAAGCCGGGAATGTGGCTGAACCACGCGTGCAGGCTTTGGCTGTGCTGCGCTGCCGACCGGCGCGTCGCCCCTAAGGTCGTCCGCATCACCATCGGCACCTTGAGTTTGCCGCCGGACATATAGTGCATCTTCGCCGCCTGATTGACCATTTGATCCATCGTAAGCGTGATAAAATCGCCGAACATGATGTCGACGACCGGCCGCATTCCCGTCATCGCGGCGCCGACGGTAATACCACTGATTCCCGCTTCCGAGATCGGTGAATCGATCACCCGCTCCTTGCCGAATTCCTGCACCAGTCCGGAAAGCACCTTGAAGGGTGTCCCGGCCTCCGCGACGTCCTCACCGATAATGAAAACTTTTGGGTCGCGGCGCATCTCCTCGGCCAGAGCTTCGTTGATTGCCTGGGCAAAGGTAATCTCACGGATCGGCTTGCCGCTTGCGATGATCGATTGCTTTCCCTCACCCTGTCCCTCTCCCGCTGGGAGAGGGAATGAGGGTGAGGGCTTGCTAGGCATAGACATCTTGCTCGACCTCGCTTGGCTTGGGATACGGCGCATTGAGCGCGAACTGAACCGCAGCTTCAATTTGTCTTTGGATCTCATCTTCGATTTGCTTGAGCGAAGCATCATCCGCCGTTTTTTCTTTAGTCAGGCGCTGCGCCAGGAGCTTGAGGGGATCGCGCCGGTTTTTCCACTCTTCCTCTTCCTTTTTCGAGCGGTAGTAAGCGCGATCCACGTCACCCACATGATGACCGTAGAACCGATAGGTATTGCATATGAGAAATGACGGCCCCTCTCGCTTGCGCGCCCGCTCTACGAAATATTGGCTGGCCGCATGGACGAGAACGATATCTTGACCATCGATCGCTTCACATGGAATCTCGAAAGCTTTGGCGCGCTCTCGAATCTCCCCCGCAGTCGTTTCGCTATAATGAGTGTACTCGTTGTAAAGATTATTCTCGCAGACGTAGATCACCGGCAGCTTCCACAAGGACGCCATATTCATGCATTCGTAAAGCAGACCCTGCCCGAGCGCGCCCTCGCCGAAGAAGCAGACCGCGACCTGGTCGCTACCTCTTATTTTGGCCGACATGGCCGCGCCGGTGGCGATCCCCGCGCTTCCGCCCACGATGGCGTTGGCGCCCAAATTGCCCGTCTCCTGATCGGCGATGTGCATCGAGCCACCTTTGCCGCGGCAATACCCCGGCGCTTTTCCCAGCAGCTCCGCAAACATGCGGTCGAGCGAAGCGCCTTTGGCCAGACAATGGCCGTGGCCTCGATGCGTGCTCGTGATGTAGTCGTCCTGCCGCAGGGTTTCGCACACACCCACAGCGACCGCCTCTTGACCGATGTATAGGTGAGCCAGCCCCGGCATCTTCGCGCTCATATAGAGCTGATTCACCTGCTCTTCGAAGAGGCGAATCTTCATCATCTGGCGATAGAAATGAATCCAACGCTCGTCGCGAATGGGAGTTCGACTCTTCGATGCTTGTTTTCCTCCGGGTTTTGAGCGAGCCATGGTCAGTTATCAGTCTCGGGTTTCGAGTCTCGGGTCTCGTGTTGAAAGACTGTCTAAGTCATAACTCGAAACTCTAGACGCGGAACTCGAAACTATTTTTATTTATTCCCCGCCATCCGTGCCAGCGCTTCAAACAAAATCGCAAAATCTTTTTCCGCCAGGCCCATGCCACGCGCCGCCGTGAGCATTTGGTTAGTGATCGCCGTCGTCGGGAGCGGCACCTCGAGTTGGCGGCCCATTTCCAAAGCCAGCAGCATATCTTTTTGCATCATGTTGACATCAAACCATGCTTCGTCCGGCATCTTCAAAACGAACGGCCCGCGGTACTTGACCATGGGCGACGCGATGACGCTGTTCAGCAGAACTTCGACTGCGGTTTCCCGCAGGATGCCGCTCTTTTCCGCGAGCAGCACTCCTTCGCCGAAAGCTAGCATCTGCACGGCGAGGCTCAAGTTGGTGGCGATTTTCATCGAAACAGCCAAGCCGTTGCCCCCGACATGAGTGACCTTTGGACCGATGGCCTCAAGAATTGGACGGGCACGCTCTAAAGCGGACCGGTTTCCGCCGACCATGATCGAAAGCTTGCCCTCTTCCAATGTGATGACGCTGCCCGACACCGGAGCATCGAGCATCTGTGCCCCCTTAGATTCTACTTGTTTGGCAAGTTCTCGACTGGTGGACGGACTTACCGTGCTCATGTCGATGTAGATTTTGTTGGCGGAAAGTCCTGCCAAAATTCCATCCGCGCCGGTGGTGACCGCCTGGAGCGCTTCGGTGTTGGTCACCATGCTGAAGACAAACTCACCGGCCTGCGCTACAGCGCGCGGCGTGTCCGCCCACTTCATGCCGGCATCCACGAGCCATTGCGCTTTTGATTTGGTCCGGTTGTACCCGGTGACGGCGTGCCCAGCTTCCAGCAACCGCTTCACCATGCGGCTTCCCATGACACCGAGACCGACAAAGCCGACGTTTGCCATAAAAACTCTCCAACTATTCGGCGTAACTGATGTCTGGATATTCTTTGTAATGGTTCTCCGGGTCGGCGGCGGAGAAAGCGCAAAAAAGCTTCAGCGGACCGCGGCCGGTGTTAATCATCATGTGGCGCGCGCCTGCGGGAATAAGGATGGTATCCCCACGGACGATCTTGGCGGTCTCGCCGTTGACCCAAGCCTTGCCCGACCCATTTTCAACGTAGATCACCTCTTCCATACCCGGATGGCTGTGCGGGTGGCGCGGCCCGGCCTGCTTCGCCGGCAACACATCCACCACCCGGAGCGCGATGCCTTTGGATTTCAAGACGCGATGGGACACCAGCTCGCGGAAAAAGCGGCTCGGAAGCTCCTTGGCTGCCACTTGGTTCCGATTGATCTTGCGGATCGTCAACTAGTCCTCCATCACTTCCTTGATTGTCACCGTGCGGCAGCTTTCGGCGGACCGGAGAGCCGCGTAGATCACCGCCAAGGCGGCGATAGCCTCCTTGCCGCCGACTTCCGGTTTGCGCTTGCCGCGGATGGAGTCGCCGAACTCCTCCAGTTGTTCGAGAAACATGTCCCCTTCGCCCAAGGGAATCGGTTTGTGTTCCGATGAGCCGCGATGCTGAATTTCCAGTTGGCTGTGTCGGTCGACGACGTCGGAGCGGCTCCAGAAATTGAAATCCACGGTGAAATAAAGATTGGCGTCCATGCCGTAGACGTTGGTGAAGAAAGTCCCCTGTGAGGCCCAGTTGGAGCCGATGTAGGAGAGTTGGCCGCTCTCCATCTCGAGGATCGTCATCGTCACGTCTTCGATTTCAGCCGGGGTATAAAGCCTCTTGGCCATGCAAGTTACACTCTTGGCCGGTCCGAACAAGTAATTCAAGGTGTCGGCATGGTGAACGGCGAGCTGGATGAGCGGCCCGCCGGGGCTCTTGTCTTTGTACCAGCGCCATTTATCAGGGGTAAGCTCAAGGCTTCGGTCGTTGGAGAAATTACATTCGGCCATGACGAGCTTGCCGAGGCCTCCCTGGTCGATGATTTCCTTGATCTTGCGATTGCCTGCGAGCCGGCGCGCGCTGTGGCCGACTGAAAGGATCACGCCGGCGTCGCGGCAGGCGTGGTCGATCTTAATCGCCTCGGCCATCGTATGCGCGATGGGCTTGTCGACATAAATCGCCTTGCCCCTCGCCGCCGCTTCGAAGATCGGCTCGCCGTGCGCGTCGTTCGGCGTGGTGACGATCACCCCTTCGACTTCGGGGTCGCTGAGCAAATCCGCGTAGCTCTTGGCACTGCGGCACTTATACTGCTGGGCAAAGTCCTGCCGACTTTTCTCCGAGCGGCTAAAGCAATTGACGATTTTGATCTTAGCGCTTTTCTGAATCGCGCCGGCGAGAGTCTTGGCCCAACGGCCCAAGCCGACCGCGGCGACTCTTGCGGGACCGTCAGCCATTTTCTTCTAACTCCTTGAAGGTGGTTCGTATGTAATCCGCGGCCGCCTTGGCCACCCCTTCCAGGAATGCTTTCGCCTTCTCGACACTCGCCTTTTCTGGCTCGCCGTACCACCCGGTGGGTGCCAGCTCTCGGATGTCTTTCAAAAAAGGATAAGCGGCTCTGCCCCGGCGGAGGCCATCGATTTTTTTTGCTCTCTCAGAAGACGAAGAATTGATAGCGCGCTCCAGATGAACGATAGAGGGATCATAGGCGAGAACGGGCAGCACCTCCAACTCCCCACCGTGGGTCAGGCCGCACTCCTTGCCGAATAGTTCAAGAGCGATGTAGCAGGCTTGAACCACCAGCACGCGCACGCCAAAGCGCTGCTGGGCGGAGACGGCTGCGAGGTTCATCGACGAGGTATTGCCTTCGTGCCAGTTGAGAAAAACGATCTTCCCAGCGCCGTGCTGCGCCAGGCTGGCGCAAATATCTTCCACTACCGCGATGAATGTCTGGGGCTGCAGCGTCAAGGTCCCGGCAAAAGACATGTGAAACGGAGTCACACCGACGGGACAGAAAGGGACGAGCAAGCCATCCACCTCTTCGGCGACTCTCTGGCCGATCACCAATGACGCGAGATAGTCAGTGCCGCATGGAAGATGCGGGCCGTGCTGCTCCACGCTCCCCATGGGAATAATGGCGAGGCCGCTCCGTTTGAGGATGGCCTCGGCCTCGGGTTGAGTCATCTTAAGCAGCGACGGTCTCATGCCGTAATTGCCACCTGCGGGACATCGTCGTGCAGCTCCTCGGCAATGATCTGTTCGAGCTCTTCCTCGTGGCGAATAAAGGCTGCGGAAAGCCGCTGGCGTGGACGGGGAAGTTTGACGTCGATGATGGTTCTTACCCTCGATGGACGCCGGCTCAAGACCACGATTCGATCCGACAGAAAGACCGCCTCGCGCACGCTGTGAGTGACGAAGAGAATGGTCTTCTGTGTCTCGGACCAGATGTCGACCAGCATCTGCTGCAAGCTACTGCGGGTCTGCGCATCCAATGCGCCGAAGGGCTCGTCCATCAGCAGCAGCTCCGGAGAGTATGCCAGTGCGCGGGCAATCCCGACGCGCTGTTTCATGCCGCCGGAGAGACGATGAGGGAAAATTTTTTCGAACTCCTCCAGCTTGACCATCTTCAAATAGCGCTGAACGATGCCGTCGTGCTCAGCGCTAGGAATTCCCTTCATCTTCAGCCCAAAGCAAATGTTATTGCGAACGGTGAGCCAAGGAAACAGGGCGAATTCTTGAAAGACGACGCCGCGGTCCAACCCCGGGCCGCTCACCGGCCTTCCCTCGAGCAGCACTTCACCCGAAGTCTTATCGTAGAGACCCGCGAGGATCATGAGCAGAGTCGATTTGCCACAGCCGCTGGGACCGATGATTGTGACCAGCTCCCCTTCGTTCACTTCTAAGCTAACACCATCGATGGCCTTGATCGAGGAGTACCTGCCAAATCCTTCGTCGATTTGAAACACCTTGGCGAGATTGCGCACGATCAATTTCGGTTGGGCCATGACGGTTAATTAAAGGATGAAAGATGGGGGGCGAAGGATGAAGCATCCCCGCGGATTTTTTCATCCGTCTGCCTTGAATCTTTCACAGCTCCCTTACCATACCCCAACGCTGGACGGTAAAAATCTCAAGAGAGCGCAGCGCCACACGTTCAAGCAAAAATCCCAGCACGCCGATGACGATCACTCCGGCGTACATGACGTCGGAAGCGAGAAACGCGCGCGCTTCGAAGATGCGAAAGCCGATGCCAGTGCCGATGGAAGCAAGCATCTCGCCGGCCACCAGAATGCGCCAGGCGCGCGAAAAGCCCTGGCGGTAACCCGTGATGATCGCGGGAAGCGCGGCGGGCAGCAGGATCTTATAGAAAAGCGGATAACCGCTGGCGCCCAGCGCCCGCCCGGCGTTGATTAAAGAGATATCGACGCTCTTTACTCCAGCCCACGTGTTGAGCATGATGCTCAGACTCGCCTCGAAGGCGAGAGTGAAGATGATCGCCTTCTCCGACAAGCCGAACCAGAGGATGACAATCGGAAATAGCGCGATTCCTGGTATGGCGAGAAAGAAATTCAGCGGCGGCACGAGCAGCTTTTCAATCCAACGGCTGGTTCCCATGAGGAGACCGCTCAGGGTACCGACGATCATCGCAAAGAAAACGCTGGAGAGAAGCCGAGCAAGGGAATGCAAGACGTCTCTGAGAAAAATTCCCTCGAGCGTTAGCTCCCACATCTTTGTGAAAATCTCTGTGACGGTGGGAAAGAGCGCCGGGTGAATAATTTCAAGCCTGGCCACTCCCTCCCAGATAAGCAAAATGAGAGCTAAGGGGAGAAAATTCTCGAGGAAAGCGTGGAGGTAATAAAAACGCCAGGCGCGGGCCGCCGGTTTCAGTTCCGCGGCGGTTTCAGAAATGGCCGCCTCAGTCGCTTTATCCATCGGCAATGGCTACTTGGCCTTTTCGGCGAACCGGTAATCAATTACCGAACGAATGTCAGGTACGGCTTCTTCCGTCCTCGACTGAGAGGCGGGAGAGCTCTTCGTTGTCTTTGATGTCTGCATCGCTCCTACGTTTCCACAAAGTTGCTATCTTTCAACGCTTGGCCGTTGTCGGCTTGATTGCTCTATCCGCTCGTTCGGCGAAGCTATTATCGACATGTTGCTTGAGATCCGGCAGCTTCTTTAATCTCTTTTGTTCAAACTGTATCTTCGCGCTCTCCATGGTATCGTCGATATCCGCTTGGGAGACTATAACCCGGTCGTAATTGGTTCCATCGAGTAGCTTTTTCACCGTTTCTTTGGATAGTTTGGTTCCTTCACGGGCGAAGAACGCCTGCATAAGATGCGCCACCTCGCTTTTGTTGGCATGGATGTAATGCATCGTCCTGGTCCAAGCGTTGACAAATCTTTGCACGGTGTCGCGTTTGTTTTTGATCATGTCCTCGGTGGTCATCACGAAGAACGGGTAGGTGACGCGTAGCGGCTCGGCCATGTCTTTCGGTTTTAGAATGGTTCGGCCGAGATTCTTCTCCAGAATGATCGTCGCAAAGGGGTCCCAGACAACCGCGCCATCGATGCCGCCTGCTTCGAAAGCCGCGGGAATTTGTTCCGCTTCGATGTTTTTGATCGTAAAGTCGTTCTCGGACAATCCTTTGGTCTTCAAGTAACGAACCCAGACGGTATGAGTCCCGGAGCCGACGCGGACGGCGATAGTTTTTCCCTTGAGTTCTTCGAGACTCTGAGTGACGGTATCCTTTACCGGAACGATGATATAGCCGGCAAAGCCCCACGAGCTCAGCGCCACGACCTTGACCGGGAGATCTCGCGCCAAGGCCTGGATCGGGCGCACGTTGGCCCCAACGGCAAAATCCGTGGACCCGCCGATCAGAGCCTGCATAGCGATCTCGCCCGCCGACTCAGGCGTGGCGTTCATGATCAACCCCTCTTGATCGAAAAAGCCCTTCTCCACGCCCACCACAGAGGTTGTCGCGTAGATGCTTCCCGAATAGTTGAGGCGGATTATCGGTTTTTTGCTCTGCGCCTTTCCGATATCGGTCGTGAGGGCGATCAGGCCCAATACCGCGACTAAGGTAACCAATCGCTTCCAGCCCATGTATCCTCCTCTGAAAAATGTATTGTTACAGCCGATAGTGGCGGTGCGTCCGGCACTCTATCTATCCCAAAAGATCCTTGTTAACAAGGTTTTCAGGAATCCTCCCGCGCAGTACCCGGATCACTTCGGAGACGGCCGAGCATGCGCCGCTCCACGTCGAGATTGCCGTAGCGCGTACCCAGGATCGCGACTTTGATTCGTGCTGATCGGCTCACGGATGTGCCGCGAAACGTTTGACTGCTAGGTTGAAACGGAGCCTTCGCGTTTTTGCGCTGCTTGCAGAACGTCCAGGTATTTGAGTCCCGAGGCGGTGTTAAAGAGCACCACCTCGTCCGTCGGCTTGACCCAGCCATTTTGCATCGAGCGGCGAAGAGCTGCGGCGCAAGCCGCTCCCTCCGGGCAGAAAAAAATTCCCTCGGCTCGTCCCAGGCGAGGGATCTCGGCTATTATCTCTTCATCGCTGACGCTCAGGGCCGTGCCGTTGCTCTCACGCAGCGCGCGCAACATCAAAAAATCAGCGACCGCCTGTGGGACGCGCAAACCCGAAGCAACCGTCTTGGCGTTCTGCCAAGGCTCGGCAGTCTCCCTGCCCTCGCCAAAAGCCTTGACGATCGGGGCGCAGCCGCTGGCCTGAACCGAAACCATCCGTGGCCGTTTGCTCCCGATCCAACCGAGTTCCTCCATTTCCTGAAATGCTTTCCACATGCCGATCAGCCCCGTGCCGCCCCCGGTGGGATAGATGATCACGTCCGGCAAGGTCCAGTTGAGCTGCTCGGCGATCTCGTATCCCATCGTCTTTTTCCCTTCCACGCGGTACGGTTCCTTGAGTGTCGAGATATCAAACCAACCCTCGGCCGTCTTCCTCTCATTGATGATCCGGCCGCAATCGTTGATGAGCCCATCCACCAGTGTGAGCCGGGCGCCGTATTGCTGCACTTCGATCTGGTTGGCAATCGGCGTGTCCCGGGGCATGAAGACATGGGCTTCGATGCCAGCGCGCGCCGCATAAGCAGCCAGTGAACCGCCGGCATTTCCCGCAGACGGAATGGCGGCCTTTTTTACACCCAATTCTTTGGCGCGTGAAATGGCGAGTGAAAGGCCTCTATCTTTAAAAGATCCGGTCGGATTCTGTGCCTCATCTTTTATCCAAAGCCGCTTTAACCCAAGCTCGCCTGCCAGCGATTTGGCCGGAAGCAGCGGCGTGAAGCCTTCTCCTAATGACACGAGATTCGCGTCATCTCGCAGCGGCAGAAGCTCGCGGTAGCGCCAGAGCGAGGAAACGCGCCCTTGAAGGGATGATATGCTGAAATTCGCAGAGGCTTTCTTCAGGTCGTAGCGCACCAACAGCGGCGAGCCGCATGTACAGAGGTTGAGCAACCTAGATAGGGGGAAGCGATGATCGCAGCGCGGACAAATAATTTCTTGTGCAAGCGTCATGCATCCCTCGTTCCGAGCGTCATCGCAAATAATTCTCTACGCCGCCTGAAATTAGGTTACGATGCCATGCTTGTCAACAACCATGCTTGACAACTATGGCTCCACGGATGATAGATGACCAAAGCAAATTCTTAGAAGAGTCCCGGAATCCAGCGCTTCACAGATTTTGTATAGTCGATGTAGGTTTGGCCGAGGCGGTCAGCTAGTTTCCTTTCGTCCACGAGAACTCGGGCGTGAAACCAGATGGCAACGCCAATGGTGATCGCTGCAGCGAGCCACGACCGTAGCGTAAATGTGAGTCCAGTTAGAAAAATGAGGTGGCCAAGATACATCGGGTTGCGCGTATAGGCGTAAGGGCCGGATGAAACCAAATGTTCCGGCGGCGTTTCGAGGCCTGGGCCACCACCGCCATGTTTGAGGCGATAGAGCCCGCATAGGCGGTATTGGAGGTAACCCCAGATCATCAACGAGAGAAAGAGCGGATGGAAAAGCAAGTTGCCGCGGTTAATTACGTATTCCCAAATCAGTGTGATGACCGGATACAGTATGAAAGTTCTCACGGGCGTGCGACTAATAAATCTCATGAAATCTTAGTTCTTTAGGTTCTAAATTTTTCCAAGACCTGTCGTCGATCGAAACTCCCCTTTTCAGTGCAGCAACCGGCTCATACAACACCGCCCGGCTAAAATGTCTTTCGATCTCACAAACGTCCTTGTCGGTCTCGCGCTTCTGTTGGCCGGCTTTGTCAAAGGGGCTTCGGGAATGGGCTTCCCGTTGATTGCAACACCGACGGTGGCTCTATTGTTAGATATTCGCGTCGCCATCACTATACTCATCATCCCCAACATCGTCATGGATGTTGCACAAGTCTTTCGCGGCGGATTTCCTTTTGCAGTGATTCGGCGCTTTGGATGGTTTGCCCTGACAACGCTTATCGGTGTTTTTTTGGGCACCAAAGTTCTCGTTACCTTGCCGCTCTGGCTACTGAACTTCTGCCTCGGCGTGATGGTTCTGGTTTTTGTGGTGTCGACCTGGCTTCGTTTCGAGTTTACAATTTCACCGTTACTGGAAAAAAAGCTTGCGCTGCCAGCGGGATTGGTCAGCGGGTTTCTCAATGGCATGACAAACGCCGCCGGCCCCGCGCTGGCCATCTATCTCTACAGTCTGAGGCTCCCGAAAAGAGAATTTATCAAATCCATTGCCACGATTTTCATCATCACCAAGCTAAGCCAATTGATAGCCGTTTCGACCTGGAATCTCTTTAACTGGCAAACGTTAACTCTATCGTTGGGAGTGACTTTGTTTGTCTTGCTTGGATTTTACGGCGGCCTGAAAATTCAGGACCACATCAACCAACAAAATTTCAGTCGCGGCCTGATATTTTTATTGTTTCTCATCGGTGTAATCTTGGTCTTTCGGGCACTCACGCAGCCTGCGTGAGGATTCACTTAACCCCATAGAGCTTGAGCTGTCTTAACGATGAGATCCAGTTTCTTTCGTTGATCTTCGACGGAGATCTTGTTGCCGATGATAGAAGAAGCGAAGCCGCATTGTGGGCTGAGCCCAAGTCGCTCCATCGGAATATACCGGCCGGCTTCGGCAATGCGCTGCGCAAAAACTTCCAACGATTCAAGCGCCGGCTTTTTGGTCGTGATCAATCCGAGAATGACAAATTTGTCCTCCGGCACATCCCTAAGCGGCGCAAAAGAGCCAGAGCGCGCATCGTCGTATTCCAACAGCAGCCGTTGTGCGTTCAGTTTGCGAAATAACTCGCGGCTGATCGAGCCATAGCTACCTTCTGACAGCCACCGGCTGCCCTGGTTGCCGCGTCAGATATGAAAGCCGAAGGTCACGTCCGGAAAACCATCCATGACGGCGTTGTCCAACTCTAGGCCTCGACCCAGCCATCGATCCAAGCTCCAGCCCTGCCCTTCATAAAAACCGTGGGTATTGGGATCGAGCAGAAGACCGTAGTGCGGCGCGTCAATTTGAACGTAAGAGGCGCCCAAGCGAACCAGTTCTTTGACCTCGTCACGCAAGATTTGAACTATGTCGGCGAGGAAGCTATCGAGCGTCGGATAAGCAGCCTTCGAGTGTTTAGCGGACCAAAAGTTGGCCCACAGCCCCGGGCTAGGAAGCGTTATTTTGGGAATTCGGTTCGTTTTGCTCTTTAGATAAGAAAACTCGTCCGCCGACAGATAACGAAGACGCTTCAGTTTTGCGACGGCGCCGAGCCGTCGTGGCCGCCGTTTTCTCTCCACGCCTTGCTCGTCGTACCACTCGCCCCAAAGAAAAGCGTCGAGATCAAATTCACCGAAGCCGCTAACGGCAGCCGTCATCTGGCTCTGAAACGATTGCCGGCGCATCTCGCCGTCGGTCACGATTTTCAAGCCGACGCTCTCTTGCAAAGCGACAGCGTCATCGACGGCCCGGTCTTCGATCAATTTGAATTCAGCAGCAGTGATGGCTCCAACGGCGAGTTGCTGTTGAGCGGCAAGCAGCTCCGGTGGGCGGAGAAGGCTCCCGACGACATCAGCGTGAATGGTGATCACAGTTGACTGATTTGAGTTTCCGGTTACTTACTTGAACCCTACAGAAACCTGAAAGCGAAACGAGCTACAACGCCGGAGCAAAAAGGTTATCGGGCAAACTCTGAACGTATTCTATGGCTTCCTTGAGCGATATGACGTCGGCGTACTTCATGGCCATGTCGAAGAGATTGATTTTATGGGAGGCCTGACCGCGGTCGAAGACGCACTCTTCAATCACCGAAACCTTGAGATTGTATGAAAAGGCGTCGATCACGCTGGCGCGTACGCAGCCGCTGGTCGTGGTGCCGGTAACCAACACGCTATCGGCATGGACCTCGTTGAGCATGCTGATCAGAGGCGTGCCGAAAAAAACGCTGGGCTTTTGCTTGCGGACGACAATGTCACCCGGCTGCGGTGCAATCTCCTCGACAATTTCGTTGCCCTTGTCCCACGCTTCCGTCATGTCTTCGCTCGAGCGGCTGTTTTTTGCTTGCCAGCGTCCAAAGGCGACTGTGTTGGTCCGATCATCGTGCCCGGTCGTGTAAAAGGTCGGGAGATGTTTTTTTCTAGCTTCGATGAGGAGCTCACGAATTCGATGGACGCCTTCCCACCCTTCCGCACCGCAGCTGTTGCGAAACCGTTTCACAGATTCCAAGATCGGTTCGGGTTTGTCGCCGACAAAATTGTAGTTCACATCAATCACTAATACCGCCGGCCTTTGGCCGAAACCGGCGCGTTTGCCGTAGCCTGAGAGAGCAAAAACCTGTTGATCGCGTTGTGTCAGAACATCATCCCATGTCGCCATGGTTTCCTCCTATTCTTTAAAGCCGGAGAACATAATAAATGTTGGGGTTTGTCAAGCTGGGCGCATTGCCGGTTGACGCAAAACCAATCAATCCTCTATAAGCACTGGATTCCGATGTTTCTCGTGGGAGGTTAAACACAGAGATGAGAAAGCCCGCACTTTTATTCGCGTTAAGTTTGCTGCTGCTGATTGCAAACGGCTGTTCTATCCCGGTCTGGACAAGTGGCGAAGTTCCGTTCGTGCCGACACCGATCGATGTCATCGACCGGATGCTTGAGATGGCGCAGGTGAAGAGCGGTGATGTGATCTATGACATCGGCAGCGGTGACGGTCGCATCATCATTCAGGCGGCAAAGAAATACGGAGTTAGAGGTGTCGGGATCGAAATCGATCCGGACTTGGTACAGAAAGCCGGGGACAACGCTTTCAGAGAAAAAGTTGACCATCTGGTCGAATTTCGTGCCCAGGACGCGTTCACAGCCGATGTCTCTCCAGCCAGCGTCGTAACGCTTTACATGTTACCCGAGTTCAATGCCAAGCTGCGGCCGCTGCTCGAGAAGCAGCTAAGGCCCGGTTCTAGAGTAGTGTCGCACGACTTCGAGATTCAGGGATGGGTGCCGGATCGGATTGAGCGAGTAAAGGGAGGTTTCATGCACGACCACACGATATTTTTGTTTGAAATTGCCCCGCGAACCGTTGAACTCTCAGTGTACCCCAGGATACGCCGAGTGGGCAGGGAAAATTCCCGCGGTAGAATACCTCATGCCGCTGAGAAGCCGACGTTGGCCGGAAGGCAGCACGCCGTCCGGCCAATCAAACAGCGCATCTACGGTACACAAATAAGAGGTCAGACTCACTGCAATTTTCGCTGGCACCAGTATTGTGCACCCGCTTCATAGTCACCCCTCGCGTAATCGGTTCACATTCTAAATTGACGAGGTTCGAAGACGACCAATCCGGGATTCAGTATATGATCGAACCTTTTTCTATCTGGCTTTTACGTTGTTCATACTCTCTGCGGCTGATGCGCTCATGGCGGTAATCGTCTTCGAGCCTGTCCATCTGTCTTTTCGCGTTGATCTCATAACCAGCTCCAGTAGCCAAGGCACCCGTTGCGGCTCCGGCCATGAACTGACATCCACCCAGACCTAAACTTCCCAAAAGCAACAGTGTAGCTAGACTTTTCATGACTGCATCTCCTTTTTCTAAGGTCCGTAACGTTAAAATTCGGTCGTTCAAGCAGTCAATAGAGCAACGGATATGCCAGTGAGAAAGCCGTAGGTAATCAATGAGTTATAGACAGTTCGCAGGTGGGCCGCGAGTAAAAAAGTAGGATGTGGAGGAGAAATTACTCGTTGCGATAAGGCGCGAGTTTAGAGTTCAAATGCGGAGGCGGGTCTAAGATCAATACCGCATCTGCGAGCCGGACAAACCATAGAAACGAGCGGGGTTCGTTTCGAGAATTTTTTGCTTGGCGCTCTCGCTCAAATCTTTTCTGTCCTGTAACATCGCTGCGGCAAAACGCTCACGGTCCCCATGCGGCATGTCGGAGCCGAACATGATTTGCCCGTCTCCGACGAGATCCAAAACTTGCGGTAACAGCGCGTCTTCGACTTCGGCGCTGAAGTAGAGATTCCCTTTGCGCACGTAATCCATTGTGGGCAGCGCCTGAATCGGCGTCGTTCGCGTGACCACCTGGGAGAGGTTCTTGCCGGAGTGTTGGAAGCGGTGGTGCAGTCGCTCAAGTATGAAATGGACCCACAAGCTGCCCGCCTCGAGAAAGACTACGCGCATATCTGGAAAGCGGTCCAAAATCCCGCCGCTCATGAGCGATACGAAGCCCATTAATACGGGCATCAAGAAAGCGATAACGCCGGAGGGATAGATGTGGCTGTAAAGATTGTTAATCGCGGGACAGGCCCAGCCGACATGGACTGCAAGGGGAAGATTGGCACCCGCCACAGCCTCGTAGAAAGGCAGCAGGCTCGGATCATCGAGCAGCTTGTCGCCGGCCGTACCCAAAATCATGATTCCGACGGCCCCTAACCGTTTGCATTCGTGCACTTGCTTTGCCGCCGCGGGAATGTCGTCAAGGTTAACCACGCCGACCCATTTAAGTCTTTCATGGCCCGATAAAATGTCGGCGAGCCAGCGGTTATAGGAGTTGCACATAGCCGTCACATAAGTCGGATTGCAACTCAGGGGGTAGGCAAGAAACAATGTGGGATAGAGAACCTGGATGGAAAGATTTTCTTCGTCCATGATTTTTATTCGCGCGCTGAGATCGCTCAGTTCCATGCTCTCCACGCTGTCAACTTTACGCGCGGCGTGTTTGGTGGGCTTTCCTTGGTAGCTCACCGGCGTCCCGAGGTTATTGCAGCCTCGGCCGACGCGCCGCGGATAGAGCTGTTCGTCGATCATCCAATAGGCCAAGCCATCCATGCCGACGACCTCCGGTCGCTGGGACCGAAACGCCGGATCGAAATATTTATCGCTGAAAGTAGTCGGATTCTCTTCGACGTGGCCGTCAGCATCGATGACGCGCATGACGTGTCCTCCTCATGCTATATTCAGTAATGTTTATAACAAGCAGGGTTCCGGCGCGTCAATCTGCGAGGTGCAAAAGCGCGGCAAACGCGTTTCACTCGGCATTGAGTGGCAACGTGGCTAGCGATAGAGCCCGTCGATGAAACCGCTGGACTGCATCTGGCGCACGAAGGAATCGTCGAAGAACTTTCTCGGGTCCATTTCTTTGGCTTTGGGGTTTCTGCCGGCAAGTTCCTCCAACACGGTCTTCATCGCATCGACGGTCGGAAGCGGTACTTTGAGCAAATGTTTGTCGACGTAGATGTCGTAAGCCTCGGAGAGAAGCTCTGGATCAGTGATGCGCAGATACTTGCCCATCACCTGCATGGAAAGGTTTCGGTCTTTTTTGGCGCGGGCAATGGCTTCGACCTGGGCGTTCATGTATCTCCGAACGAGATCGGGATCTTCGCGGATCAGCCTGCCGCGAGTCGTCATGCCTGTGGACGCGTAGGGAATGCCGAGGGAGGCGATGTCCAACAACGAGCGGTGTCCGAGTTTCTTAGCCCGACCGATCGAAGGATACGAGAGAATGCCAGCTTGGATGCGATTACCCTGCAGTGCGGCAACAATCGATTCGATACTGCCGATTTGCACGATGGCGACGTCTTTTTCAGGCACCAGTCCGAAATGACGCAGCGCGATCCGGGCGCCGGTGTCGATGGAAGTTCCGAATCGGCTAATTCCTAACGACTTGCCTTTTAGCTGTTCGGGTTTTTCGATTTCCGGGCGGACCATCAAGTTCTGGACGAAAGTATCAATAGTGGTGCCGACGATCATGACGTCCGCTCCGCCCAAGGCAGCGCTGGCCGTCGTTCCACCGGCGATTTGCAGAAACTGAACCTCGCCGGCAATCAAAGCATTCATCCCTTCGACACCGCTCGGTGTGGAGATGACTTCCACATCCAAACCATATTTGTTGAAAATCCCGGCGGACCGCGCCATCCAGGGAGTAATCATGGATCCAGATAGGGATGTGAAGGCCATGCGGACCTTGCGGAGCGACGAAGAATCCGCTGCGTGGGAAACTGACATGAAGCAAAGGGCAAAGAAAAGAGCGAGAAAGACGACTCTGCGTTGGTACATGCTTGGCTCCGACCGTGGAAACTTTGCGGGTTCTCCGTCAGACGAACTGACGCAACGGAGCTTAGTCGGCCATGAGGAAAGTGTCAACGAGAAGAATTTGTATCGGTAGATGGAAGCGGTCTCACTCACCGGGACCGCGTCTCAACGATCAAGAGCGCTTGGTAGATTTCTTGTCCAAGCTTATCTTTAGATCGGATGATTCTGGCGGGCCCCAGCGGAGTTCTCGTCGCGAACTCCGCTGGGTGTCTAGAAGCGGTTTTACGGGAGTGGGTTTGATCAACGCTACTCGATCAGTATTCACTCTGTTGACGTTGCAAGCGCTGGACGTCCTGGCGGTTGCGCTCGATTTCGGCTTGGTTCCGGTTGATTTGTTGTTGCTGCCGATAATTGGTGTTCTCATGGCCTTGCAGTTGGTCGCCGACCAAGGCGCCAGCACCGAGTCCCAAACCACCGCCGATGGCGGCTCCAGCTCCGGGATGGCCGACGGCAGCACCGATGAGTCCGCCCGCGGCTGCGCCGCCGAGAGCGCCAACACCAGCGCCCTTCTCGCGTGTGCTTAGCGGTCCGCCGGCGCATCCTGCGGCAAAGAGCGTTCCGGCGAGAAGAAATATTGAAGCCTTGCTCATCCATTTCATGTTCATGGTCGTTTCCATTTTAGTTTTTCCTTTCTATTTGAGTTTATGTTTTCTACGTCGCGTTACTGCTCGATTGTTTTGTGCTCTCTACTTTTGGTTTATTCTTGTTGCGGCTCAGCTTCATCGGACTTATTGCTTAAACGTTAGCGTCTACGGGACCGTCGATTCTTACGCCCGCGCCCGCTCCGAAGTCATGTTGTAGGCCACGGGTCGCTGCTTCAATCTGTGGTAATGAATTGGCGATGCGCGTCGCCATGGCGTTTAGGATTGCCAGTACGGTCACGTAATTTTGTGATTTCATAATCTTCTCCTATCTTGTCCTTGACTGATTCGCTTCCATGTTCATGTCGTCGGCTAAGAAACGAGAGCAACGGATATGCCATCTCAATAAAAAGAGCAAAATCAGCTACTTGCAGCAGACACGACTGAAGAGTGCCAGTAAAAAGGTAATGTGATAGGAGAAATTACCAGGAGCGGCAAAGTGACTATTGGAGCCCAGCGCAGAAGTGACCAGGGATTTTGGTCCGATTCATTCGGGGATGGCAGCGGAGCGAACGTTACTCTAAGTTCCTTGGATGTCGTTCAGAGAAAAAACACAATGGCACTGCTGCCCTTCGGAATTTAACGTAATGCTTTCAAGGCCCGGATGCGGTCTGAAGTTGCGGGATGGGTCGATAAAATCCCACCGCCGCTGTTTCCCTCAGCCTGGGTTAACCAGGTGAGCGTATGGATCATTACATCTTTGGGGTAGCCGGCGCGTCTGAGAATCTCGACCGCGTGACGGTCCGCTTCGTACTCTTGCGGTCGGCTATAGCCGCGCGCGATCAGCGCTCCGGCAATTGGAGCGAACGAGCGGCTACCCGGGATGAATTGTTCTAATAACATCGCCCCCAGGCCCAACCCCGTGCCCAGAACCTGCACCTTGGCCGGATGCCCGAGATCGTCGTGGGCGATCTCGTGGGCCAGCACACCCCGAAGCTCATCATCGTTAGCCCGGTTCAGCAATCCGGTGGTCACGTAGAACTCACCGTTGCCTGCGCTGGCAGCATTGATTTTCGGGTCGTCTATGACCCTTACACGTATCTGCTGTAAGTGGCCCGGATGATCGGTTGCTTTAACGAGAGGAAGCATCACGCGCCGGAGTCTCTCGACCTGGCTTTGTGAGATAGGAGAGCGCTCTCTACTCGGGCGCGAATCTTCGTGGAAGCGAGCAGGTGTCTCGGCGGGTGAGTAGGCGTAGCTGGTATTCCAGAAAGAGGTCAAGAGGATCGTAGCGAGCAAAACTCTTTGGACCGGGCTCATTTGTTTCACGCCATAATTATGAAAATTGCGGGAACCCAATTGCGAGTCATCACGAGAGGCTATTGGTCGTTGGGTGTTCAGATGCAGCAGTTCCCTGGTTATTTGTCTTGACCTTTACGTTTGCCCTGATTCTGCTTCTTGTTAGAGTGGTTCTGCTCACGCTGCTCATGGCGGTCGTCGGCACGGATCCAGCCTCGCTCCGGGTCCGCCTTCCACTGGGCGTTTGTATTGGTTGTTCCTTTGCTACTCCTATGAGATTCCGCCTGGCCGCCGGCTTTCTTTTTCTCTGGTTCAGCATTAGCCGGAGAGTGGAGAGCGAAAAAATGCAACGCATTGAGTAGCAAAACGATAGTGAGGGATTTGCTCACTTTCATACGACCTCCGTTTGAGCATTAGTCGAGCAAGATGTCTTTTGTCTCGATTGCTGACAAGACATTCCAGCAACGTCCATGCCAGCAAAAAAGTCGCAAAATAAATAGTCGCGGGCGCATAAAAAGACGAGACGACGGGTAATTAGGTAACGGCGCAGGGAGAATTTACCCCGTACTAGAGAACGCCCGGAACGTGACTGCGGTAATGAACTTGCTCAAAGAGGCGGCCCCCAAAGCCACGAACATAAGTCCATGGTACGGGGTTTACTCTTTGTTGTAGAGGGCTAACTTGGCGTTCAGCGTCTTGGGAGTGATGCCCAGAAGCCGCGCGGCTTGGGTCTTATTACCCCCGCTCGCGGCCAACGCTCGCTCAATGCATTGACGTTCGGCCTCGGCCAAGGAGAGTGGTTCGCTGTCGGGCTTTTCTTCCAAGACCGAGCTTAGGCAGAACTGTTGAAAATCTGCCGCGGTCAGATTGGGTCCCGCAGCCAATACCGCCAGTCGCTCCATCGCATTGCGTAGTTCACGGACGTTTCCGGGCCAGGAGTGGGCTTGCAGCGCGGGAGCGAAGTCCGTGGCCCATGGCAGTTGTGGTCTTTGATACTTTTCAGCGAACGACTCGAGGAAATAGCGCGCGAGCAGTAAAATATCCTCAGCCCGTTCTCGAAGCGGCGGTAGCTCCAAATGAAAAACGCTCAAGCGGTAGAAAAGATCGTCCCTCAACTTTCCTTCTTTGACGGCGGCAGCCGGGGCACGATTGGTGGCGGCGACCACTCGAACCGAGATCGGAATAGAGGTAGTTCCCCCGATTCGCCGCACCTGTCCTTCCTCGAGAACGCGGAGAAATTTGGCCTGAACTTCGGCCGCCATCTCGGTGATCTCGTCGAGGAAGAGGGTCCCGCCGTCCGCTTGCTCGAAACAACCCTGGTGTCGCTCGATGGCATTGGTAAAGGCACCCTTCTCGTGACCGAAAAGCTCACTCTCCATCAGTGTGGGAGAGATAGCCGGGCAGTTAAGCGGCAAAAAAGCTTCCTCGCGCCGCGGTGAAAGATCGTGGATCGTGCGGGCAACGAGCTCCTTACCGGTACCGCTTTCGCCGCTCACCAACACGGCGGCGTCCGTTGCTGCCACCTGACTCAACCGCTGGTAAAGCTGGCGCATCGGAGCGGATTTCCCGATCAGGCCGCCGTAAGATCCCAAGGGCGATTCCAAACGTTGCCGCAGAGCTCCGGCCTCACGCGCTAGGCTCAGCTGTTTGAGCCCTCTTTCGAGGACGCTACGCAGCCTTTCCGCATCGAGGGGCTTGGGCAAGTAATCATAGGCGCCCAGTTTGATCGCTTGCACGGCGGTTTCGATGGTCGCCTGGCCGGTCAATACGACGATTGCGACCTGTTGCACACGCTCGCCCAGGGCTTTCACAAATTCAAGCCCGCTCATTCCTGGCATCATCAAATCCGTGACAATCGCGTGAGGAAGTTCTTTCTCGCAGAGCTTGAGAGCCGCGTCGCCGTCGGGAACCGCGTTGGCACTGTAGCCCCAGCCTTGTAGCAACGCGGCGAGCCCTTCACGGGTGGAAGCGTCATCATCGACGACGAGAATCTTGGTGTGAGTGCGGGCCATGCTCAGCGCAATTCCTCTAGCGGCAGAGTCAAACGAAACGTCGCACCGCGACCGGCGCCGTTGCCATCCTGGTAAACCAAGGATCCGCCGTGAGACTCAGCGATTAGCTGGCTCAGGGGAAGTCCGATGCCGCTGCCACCGGCTTTTGTGGTTTTCCCGAATTCGAAAAGCTCCGCCCGTCGTTCCGGTGGGACGCCGGGACCGGAGTCACTAAAATCCAGCGTCAGTTGACTATCGGTCTTGGACGCGGAGACCTGGATGGCTCCTCCGTGGGGCTGCGCTTCCATAGCATTGCGCAGGAGATTGTCGAAGCTTTGACGCAAGCGTGTTGCATCGCCTCGAATGCTCCACGGACCGGGGGCAAGCTTTTTTACGAGCGCAATTCCTTTTTCGGAGCATTGCGAGGATATGGCCTCGAGACTGGCCGTGAGCACCTCGGCAACGTCCAGCGGCTTTCGTTCCATGCTGACCGGCGCCGAGTAATCGGTAAAGTCGCGCACCAACCGTTCGACTTGCCGAACGCCTGAGTCAATAGCCGTCAAGGAACGCTGTTGCTGACCCTCGGCCGGCGCGTCGTCGCGTGCAGTTGCGGCATTGCGAAGCAACTCCAGATGAATAGCCAAGGCATTGAGAGGCGTTCGAACTTCGTGGGCCAGGGTCCGCGCCGCCATCGCCAGTCGTTGGACGGGAGCGGGCGCGCCCACGGTTTTGCGCTGCTTCATCACCAGGCGATCGATCAAGTCTAAGCTCTGTCCCACCTCGTCGCGGCTTAAGTACTGGGGGCGGGCCTGATAAGTGCCGGCTTCGGCCTGGCGCAGCGCTTCGCTGATCAAACGAAAACGGCGGGTGTAAAGCGCCGTGGTCAGAAGCGCGCTGAGAAGAGCTACCACGCCGCCGAGCGCGAACAAAAGCGTTAGCTGGCGCCACATTCCAGAAAGCAACTCCGTCCAGTCAGCCGGGTTGATCCACAGTCTTAGTCCACCAGGACCGCGTACTCCCTTGGGCATTTCGAGCGGCACGAGAACGTCGTAATAGGTGGAGTTCCCCTCGACTCTGGGATTAATCGTCGTCTCGCCGCGACGCAAACTGTCGCTCAGCGCTGCATCCAACGGCTCGTTTGTTTTTTCGTTACCCATCGAACTATATAGAGTTTTGCCATCGGAGTTCAGAACCCACATTGCTTCAATACTGCCGCTGCGGTCGATGAAGGCGCGCATGAGCCCTTTGACCTCGGCATTGCGGGACGCCGGACGAGGTGAACTCGGTTGAGGCCTGGGGGCTTGTTTGTTGCCCGGAAAGATGTTGCCGAGAAAGCTCCAAAAAGAACCTGGCTGACTTTGAGACTGTGCCATCTTCGGTTGTGATACGGGCCGCTCACGGAGGCTATCAGCCAAGGCAATCTCCACTTGCCGGGCCATCAATAGTGCGGTTTGAAGTGTGGCCTCAGTCGTGAGCCGTTGGGCAATGAGCCAAACACCGGCGGCGAATAGACCAAAAATGACAATCACCGTGCCGAGGAACACCGCCACCTGCTGCTGGCGTAGACTCATGCCCAATAGGATAGCAGATCGGCCATAACCGGCAAAGATCTTAAGGCGCACCCCCCTGACCTTAACTTGCGCCTGCGACACCTTTATTGCATAGTTAATAGGATGCCTGCTGACGCTTATAATCGATCCGTCAAGGATCTCAGAATCTCGGTGACCGACAGGTGCAACTTCCGCTGCACCTATTGCATGCCGCTCGATCAGTACGAGTGGATCTCTAAGAAAGAGATCCTGACTTTTGAAGAGATTACCCGATTAGCAACTCTCTTCGTCGGACTCGGTGTCGAAAAGATCCGTCTCACCGGCGGCGAGCCTCTCGTGCGGCAGAACCTAGATCAGCTGGTTGCCAAGGTTGCAGCAATCAGCGGTTTGAAGGACCTTTGCCTGACCACCAACGGCGCGCTTTTGGCGGAAAAGATCGACTCTCTCAAAGCCGCAGGACTCAAGCGGATCAACATCAGCCTCGACACTCTGGACCCTGAAAAGTTCAGACGCATGACCAAGAGAGGGGATCTAGAAAAAGTTCTAGAGGGAATTTTTGCCGCCAAAGATCATGGGCTTCATCCCATCAAGTTGAACGCGGTTATCGAGCGGGGCGTAAACGACGACGATATTCTCGAGCTGGTCGAGTTTTCCCGGGAACATGGCTTGGCCATCCGTTTTATCGAATACATGGATGTCGGCAACTCCAACAACTGGACGTCGGAGAAGCTGGTTTCCAAAGCGGAGATTCTGGAAAAAATCAGCTCTCGTTATCCTCTGAGAGAAATCGGCCGCGACCAGGGAAGCGCACCGTCGGTAGACTATGAATTTATCGATGGCCGCGGAGACTTGGGTGTTATTGCTTCGGTTACCGAGCCCTTCTGTTCGAGCTGTACGAGGGCGAGACTCACAGCGGATGGCAAACTAGTGACTTGTCTGTTTTCTCAGAGAGGGCATGACGTTAAAGCGCTCTTGCGAAACGGCACATCGGACGAAGATCTGGTGAAATTTCTCAGCGGGGTTTGGCGAGCGCGGCGCGACCGTTACTCCGCCGATCGATTAGAAGCCATGCGCAGTTCCCACTACGATCCCAAAAGCCACAAAAAGATCGAAATGATCTCGCTCGGTGGCTAGCTCCACCCTTTTTCTCGGCTGTCATAAAAAGCCATCCGTTAGAGAAATAGGTTTGGCCGGCGGCGTTGACGATTAAAGTTGATTCAGTTGGACAAGTAATCGATGCGAGCATGAGGGTCGTGATCCGGATCACGTTGCTGGAAAGGAGATATTCCGTGCTTCTGAAAGATAGAGTTGCCTTGGTTACCGGATCGACTCATAACATCGGATTGGCAACCGCGCGGGCCTTTGCACGCGAAGGAGCCAAGGTCGTCGTTCATTCACGCCATCAAGAGGACGCGAGGAGAATCGCAGGAGAGATCGGCGGCGACTCCTTTGCCGCGGACGTGTCTCGATCTGAACAGATCGGTGCGCTATTCGATCACATCGGTAAGAATCACGGCCGCCTTGATATCTTGGTCAATAGTGTCGCTCATTCTTCAAAGCACGGTATCCTTGATCTTCCGCTTGAAGAATGGAACCGAATCATGGCCACTAACCTAACCGGCTACTTTCTCTGCATCCAGCACGCAGCGAGAATGATGAAAGAGCAGGGCGGAGGAGCCATCGTCAACATCTCCGCGGGGTCGGGCGAGAGATCGAGTCCCGGCGGTGCCGCGTACTCAATATCCAAGGGCGCGATCAACTCCTTGACGCGTCAGGCTGCCGTCGACCTGGCTCCCTACAAGGTCAGAGTCAACGGCCTCATCTCAGGGCTTGTCGGCACCCCGATGGGCCAGGACGACATGGGAAGTCGCAAGCCGGAATACGACATCATTCCGCTGCGTCGTATCGGCCGGCCTGAAGAAGTGGCAGAGGCGGCGGTGTTTTTGGCCTCCGACAAAGCGAGCTACATCACGAACGCCATCCTGCCGGTTGATGGCGGGCGTCTGAATGCGATGAGCAGCGGCTCGCGCGGTTAAAATTCGCCTTCGCCCGTAGGGCGCTAAGCTACGATGTGGTCGGGGATTGGCCCTTTAGCAGTTGGACGAACTTTTCGAACTGACCCTCTTCGAGGTCGGAAACAGCCCAATAAGTGATCCCTGCTTGTTCCCAGTGGAACACATGATAGCCTTGTCGGGTTACCGGAGCCGCCTCGCTTCGAGCGTTTTTGTTTGAAGGCCAGACAAATACGTTAATAACGTGCTTGGCTCGTTGGTAAACCAGCGCCGCCACCGGCCTATTGTTGAGGTAATCAAGACGGCCGCCTATCAACGGAAATCCCTGATTAACCAAGTCTTTGACCGGCGGTGAGAAATCCAATTTACCGTTGAACCACGGTTTCACCGTGTGTTCGTCCGATGAAGGAACGTCAGCCAGATGATTTACCATCAACGAGCGAATGTGGTTTGCAACAACTTCTTGAGTAAGAATGCTCTCAGGCGACGGCCCGCGAACCGGTGGAACGAGAATCAAGGCGACGACGGCCGCCGCTGCCAAAGGAGCCACGACTCGAATCCATTGCCAAGGCATCCGGCGCCGCGCCGGTGTTGTTCCGGCGGCTTGACGCAACGACCGCTGAACACGCGTCCGGAGATCGGCTGGAGCCGTGAAATATACGCCGTGAGCGCGAATGCCGTCGCGCAGTGCTCGTCGTTCTTGGTAGCTTCCGGAGCAGACGGCACAGCCGTGGAGATGATCTTCGATCCCCAAGTTACGCACCAGGTCTAGTTCGCCGTCGACGTAACCATCGATTAGCCTTTGACCTTCTTTACAGTCCATTCACGGTTTCTCCTTCAGCCGAGCGCACAGAATGCGCTTGAGCCGCTCTCGGGCGCGCGCCAGGCGCGACATGACCGTGCCCAAAGGAATGTCGATCACGTCGGCGATTTGCTTGTAAGAAAATTCTTCCAGATCACGTAACACTATGACCTCGCGAAACTCAGCCGGTAATTGCTCCAACGATTGTTTGAGCATCTCCATGTCGCTACTCTTGAGCGCCATTGCCGAGGGGTTCAAGGCATTGTCCTCTGTCGTATGTATCTCTTCATCGAATGGTGTCGTCATGTCCCGTGCGCGGTTTTGGTCCAACCATGTATAACAGGTGTTTCGCACGATGGTGAGGAGCCACGCGCGCGCGTCCGCGCCATGAAAACCATCAAAGAATTTGAACGCGCGCATGTACGCCTCCTGCACCATATCCTGTGCATCATGCTCGTTGCGGGTCAGCCACCGCGCCAAATTATATGCAGCATCCAGATGCGGCAATATAGCCTGTTCAAAATGCTCCAGTTTATCTTTTTCCCCCAAAGTTAAGACCGCTCCCCCATCGGTTTAATTCCCGGAAACCAAGAAAAAGCCAAACGGTTTACTGCTTCGGGATTGATCGGCGCAAAGTTTAATAGGCTGCCGATGGCAAGTCAATGAAGCGGGTTTCTTGGGAATAAAAACCTGAAACATTCGGTTGTCCGGATGGAAGGCAGCGTTCACATCATTGATAACTGGTTTTCTGTCGGGAAACTTTTCGTTGAGACAAAATAAAAAACCGCTTCCCTTGCGGGGAATATTTAAGTTGATTTTTAGTCTATTGGAACAAAGGCCGATGATCAGCCGGAAGGAGATAGTAAAGATGAGACGCTTTAGAGTTCTTTTGTCGGCTTTGTTGGTCGTTAGCGTATTAGGTTTTACCGCATGCACTACCGAAATGGTCAATAAGGATGAGCCGACTGCAAAGTCAACGGATGCAGCGACGGTAGAAAAAGGATGAACAGACTGTAAAGTCAAAGGGATCTCGGTCGAACGAGGGCTCTGAAGAAAAAGAAAAGGTTATGAGCTTCGATTAACACGTTGGCCAGGATCGCTTGGGGAGAAGATCTCCCTGGAAGGTCCGGCGACCATAGAGAAAAGAGAAGCATAAATATGGCTCTTACGGGAGGGTCTTAAGCGGCTACTGGGTGACGCTAACGATTTGCTTGTCGTGGGACTAGCAGCGAATGACGTTGCCCGAAACTAGGAGCAGTCCCAATCCTGTTGGCGATGAAGGAGCAAAACATACCCACCAAAGTTCTGATTCTGAGCCATTTTCCCGACGAATCAAAAATACTGAACAGTGCGAGCCTAAATCAACAACGAAACAAAACCGACAAGGAGAAGAGAAAAATGGCGAACAGATTACTAGGGTTAAAATCATTGGGATTCATGCTGATTGTTTTCCTGTTGGCTGAGGCGCCGGCTCGGGCTGATGATGTAGATCAAAAGATCAAAGCTTTGAAAGATGAGGTGGCGCGGCTCGAGAACGAGCAGGCGCAGATGAAAGCTGAACAGATCGAGATGAAAAAGGAAGCGACCGCGGCGGCAGCTCAGCTGCCTAACTTCAGCTATCGGCCGGGCAGCGGTCTAATGATTGAGGCCGCGGATAAAAGTTGGGCGTTTCGCACCACTATTGAAGCTAACTTCAGATTGGAATTTGAGTCCGGGTTAAGCGAGGCAGGCAGGGAAACCGGCGGAGTTTTCGGCCGTCGCTTCAGGCCGTGGTTTATTTACTGCGTAAACGACTGCTTGTACGAAATACGTGCAGCGTTGGACCTAGACGGTTTTGGAACGGGTAACGGCAAGAATGCGACCGCTACTCAAGTGGGTTCTATATTACAACGCGGCGATGTGTTGGTCCATCTGGAGAAATTAAATCCCTGGTTGCCCGTGTACTACTTTGGCATGGATAGCGAGGCGGCTATCAGTTCCTATCGCCGAGGTTCGAGTTGGCTCACACCGCAGAACGAATACGACCTGCTGTCCCGCAATAACGGTTTTAACACCGGCCGGGCGGGCAATAGTATGGGAGTGATCTGGCAAGACCTGCCGCTCAACGCGATCGGTATTCCCGGGAGAATCCCTTTGGCCAATCTAGTTTCAGGCACAATCGGTGAAGGCGATGATGGTCTGCAGAGCTTCCGGGAGCAGCGAAGCGTTTCAGCCTACTTCAATATCGAGCCCTTCTCGCAGTTAAAGAACAAATGGATCCGCGGCTTGGGATTCGAGATGGGAGCTTGGTTCTGTCCAAATGACCCGAACCACACTCCACAGAACCCGCAATCCATTGCTTGCGGTAGCTTGATGATTCGAGACAACGGAGATGGCGGCAGGCAGACTTTGTTTAACTCGACACAGACTGGTTCGGGTCTGACGCATTTTCTCATGCCCGGTTTTGCCTGGGCTGTCGGTCCTTACAAGTTCCGTGCAGTGGGTGGTTTCAACCGTATGGATGGCCAGAACGATCACATCAAGGGAACAGAGTTCTTGATTGCACACGATCTGTTTATCTGGAGCCCTAAAGGAGGATTCTTGAGCGGCGATACCAACACGACGGGGTCGATTCTTCTAGGCACTCACTTTGAGCGGACGGATGTTTCGTGCCCAAGCCCAGCGAATTGCAACAACGGAACATTTCTTGGTCGACCTCAATTCAGCCGCGACAGGATCCTGCTGCGCGAATGGGACATCTGGTATTTTCTTGCGCCGCGCATGAGCGTCGGCACCACTGTGGGATGGTGGGACGCTTCCAATCTCCGCCAAGCTACTACTCTTGGCGGCATCCAAGCGAACACGAACGTGGCGCGAAATCTCGGTTGCGTTAGTTCCCACCAGCATACTCTTGAACGTGTGGGCGCAGGCTGCAGCTGGACCGACGTCAACATCACCTGGCGCTATCAGTTCTAGCGCGAAGTTTGAGCTTGGAACAGCAGAGAGGGGAGCCAAACAGCTCCCCGCTCTTGTTTGGCGTCGTCATTCCCAACATCGTCCCGCTATGTGCGTTTTTCCCCTGACTTCGTCTTCCTCCAAGAGGAAAAGCCATTTGTTTAGTGAAAGTGCTTTTTACAGACTATTCCGCGCCTGCAGTAGTTTACCGGTCGAGTACTCGCTTCTTCCCACGTAACTCCAGATGTTTTGCTGAAGCGCGGTTCCATAGACGTACGCGGGATCTATCTGAGCGGCTCTCTCAAAATATCCGAGAGCGTTCTCGTCCTTATCGATCAGAAAAGCTTTTCGACCTGATTCCACGTTGGTGCCGGCTTGGAAGCTGGCGCAGCCGGACAGGAAACAAATGATGTAAGACAATATCAGCGGGTATCTGGTTTTCATGGTCATCTCCTATTACCGCAAGTAAGCTGAAGCGAAAACTCCCGGGCCGATCGCTCTCATCTTTGCGGTAGCCATAACTTGATGACCGGTTTTTTTTTGCGAAATTCCACAGAGACGAATTTCAAAATAATTTTCCGCCGCGGAATTTTTCCAGTTGATTCTGGTCTGAGATGACAAAGGCCGACGATTGGCCGGAAAGGAGGAAAAAACAATGAAGACTATGAAATCAATTTTATCGGTGCTGTTTCTGGCCGCAGCTATGGGTTCGAGCATAGCGCCAGCGGCGGGCGCCGAAGGAGTGATCTCCAAAACGGCTTTGACCGAGGGTAGCTATTGCCACATGAAATTCCCGGCGATTGAGGAGACAACTTTGGGCTCGAAACGTCCGGTTCTTAAGGATCCTAGCTCGGGTGACATCATCGACTTCTACGGGCCGTGCGATCACGATCCGCTGGGAAAGGATGAAGTCTGGGCGCAGCTTCTCGAAGCGCAGCATCGTAGAGCCCACGACTACATGGATTAACGGCGCGGC
>WNGL01003920.1_pt1 | contig 35510 bp, 39 predicted proteins | sample 5400591 | NCBI WGS metagenome assembly WNGL01 (sample SAMN13153377, study PRJNA577476) | soil metagenome | isolation source: 80 cm soil or saprolite under Garry oak tree replicate 1 | place: USA:California | collected 2016-06-15
AGGAGGTTGTCGACGCACACGACTTCGTCGCCCCGGCCAAGCAGGCGCTCACACAGATGGGAACCGAGAAAGCCGGCCCCTCCGGTCACGATTGCTCTCATGGTCGGCCCATTCCTTGGTAGTCAAACCCGGCCCGGCGCATGGCCGCGGGGTCCAGGAGGTTGCGAGCATCCACGATGCGGCGCCCGGCCATCAGGGACCGGACCTTATCGAAGTCAAGTCCGCGCAGCTCATCCCACTCGGTCAGGACGGCGAGGACTGACGCGTCCCGGCAAGCTCCGTACGGTTCCAGGTGCACCTCCATGCCGGGCAGGGGCTGGCGCACGGTAGGGTCGTAAGCGCGCACGCTGGCCCCCGCTTCAGAGAGACTCTTCGCTATGGCGACCGCTGGCGAGTGACGACGGTCGTCAGTGCCAGCCTTGAACGTCAGCCCCCAGAGCGCGACGGTGACGCCGTCCAGAGACCCGCCTGCCATGGCCACGATCTTGCGCACTACACGCTGCTGCTGCTCTGCGTTAGCAGCGACAACGCAACGAAGGAGAGTGAAGTCGTAGCCCGCGTCTTCGGATATGCGGATCAGTGCGCTGGTGTCCTTAGGCAGGCAGCTACCCCCCCAGCCAGGCCCCGGACGCAGCGCGTTGAACCCGAGTCGAGGGTCGTAAGCCATGCCCTCGATCACGTCATTAACATTCGCCCCTACCGCCTCGCACAGGTCGGCGATGGCATTGACGAAACTCAGCCTGGTCGCCAGGAACGCGTTGGAGGCATATTTGATGGCCTCCGCTGACGTGGGACTCGTGATCATGATCGGAGCGTTGATGCTCTCGAACAGGCTGGCCACCCGGATCGCGGCCGCCTCATCGTCGCTTCCGATCACGATGCGGTCCGGTTCCTGGCAGTCACGCAGGGCAGAGCCCTCGCGAAGGAACTCGGGATTGGACACCACTACGACATCCGCGCGCCGTAGTGCCTCCCCCACTGCTCGCGCAGAGCCAATGGGAACGGTGGATTTGTTGATCACGATCGAGCCAGGGCTCAGCAGAGGCCCGATCTCGCCGGCGACGTCAAGGATGTAGGACATGTCGGCCGACCCGTCGGGTTGCTCGGGGGTGGGAAGGCAGAGAAAGACGAATTCGCTTCCCGCCACCGCGGCCGAAGCCCCCAGGACGAAGCTCAGCCGACCACTCGCCAGGCCCTCTCTCACCAGTTCGCCGAGCCCATCTTCCAGGATGGGGATCTCTCCGCGAGAAAGTGCCGCCACCTTCTCCGGCACGATGTCAGCGCAGCAGACATCATGCCCGAGGTCGGCTAGGCAGGCCGCAGAGGTGAGCCCGACGTAGCCAGCCCCGATGACGGTAACCCGGCTCATGTGTCCCGCTCACTAGCTGAATGAGCCAGTGACCGGCCGCCGTCCACTGCTAGCATGCCCCTCCAGTTCGTCGCTGTTCCCCTCAGACGACTCTCGGCTTCGTCAGGCTGACCGAGTCACTACCAGGTCAGCCGGTCGAGGTGCTCTGTTCGGTGGTTCAGCGCGCATGCCTGCGCGCAGCTTGCGCTCGTGGCGTCTTGGCCCGGCAGAGTAATCACATCGCTCCCACTGAATCCCCGCCCATCGCAGACCCTATGACGTCGCCGGCCGCGGTGGCCTTCCCCAGTTAGATGACTCCGTATACGACATTTGGCCGGTGGGCTCGGCTAGGAGCCCGGGTGTATCTTGTGCGTAGCGGCGTACCTGATAGGTGCCGTCGCCCACGCCGTCGCCCGGGCTCGGGGCAGGTCGCTCCGAGGTGCCGCTCCGCTCAGCGGGCAGCCGACGCATAAGTCGCGGCTGAAGGGGAGGACTATATTCCTATGAGGTTGCAACGTGCACTTCGAAAGTTATAACTCAGAAATCAGATCCACTGAATCAGAGAGCGAGAACATTCAAGGTCTTCGAGACCTTTTCAGTCACAGAGAGAATATTGATGCATGGCAACACGAGAGAATGCTGCAATTTTTGTCTCCAATTATTGCCGCTTACCCAAACGCTCATTGGCTAACTATCGGCGATGCTGGTGTGGACGCATGGATATTGCATGAGTGGGGAGTGAAAACTGTAACGGCTTCCTCCGTATCCAATGCTCGTTTGAAGAAGCTGAAGGAATTGGGCTATCTAGACGGCATTGAAGTGCTCGCTCTCGACGCTGAGCATCTTGAACTACCTAACGCGTCCTTCGATATAGTTCTGTGCAGGCAAGCATATCATCACATACATCGGGCCCCTCTTGCATTCTATGAATTCATGCGAGTCTCCCGTGTGGGTTTTGTACTGATAGAGCCGATGGAGCCTGCTTCGAGACCTCTCAATGGAGTCCGGACTCTTGCAAAAGTCATTTTGCGGCGAAGAAGACCTATCTATGATTCCTTTGAGCCGGTTGGTAACTACATCTACCGTGTCTCGAAAAGGGACATCTTCCGCATGCTAGCCGCGGTCCAACTACCTTGGTTCGCGATAAAGGAATTCAATAACTTCAATAGTGGGCGGCTTGCAGGCCAGCGTCGAGATGCTCTACTGCCCCGGTCTATCTTCCAGATTGCCGTGGGAGTGCAGAGAGTCCTATCATCCTGCCGTTTGATGAGCTCTGGACTGTGTGTTGTCTTTGTACCTACCAGCCCGGATGCAGAGTCGACTCAAGAGGCTTTGCGAGCAGCTAATTTTCGTATCGTGCCTATACCAAAGAATCCCTGGCTGGCCTAGACTAGGTGAGGTTAACCCACCCCCTGCCCATTCACCCGGTGTGCTTCAGGCTCGTCCGCTTCGAGATTTCTCAGATTGCCGGCGTAGGTCAGCTTGTCCAGCACGGTTACCCGGGAAGGCTTAACTCCGGGATAGCCACCCTGCAGGAGCGTGCGCACGTAATGTGACCCGATGAAGCCCGCTCCACCTGTTACTAGGATTCTCATCTCTGCGTTGCTGCCAGACAACCATCCGTTGCCCAGATTAGCGCATCCTCCTTACTTGCGACAGCCTTATGGCTCTGCTTAGCCAAGTCATAGCCTTGAGGAATCATGAACTGATCTGCACCTTGCTGTAGTCCCCGAGAACCAAGCGGTGAGCCTTCGGAACTCCTGCTGCCGGTGTCACCTCCACATTGTGGCCGATAAGCGATGCTTCAATGCGCCGTACACCGCATATCGAGGCGCCACGCAGCACTATAGAGTACTCAATCTCGCTGTCGACGATGGTGCAGCCACCTGCTATAGATGTAAAGGGGCCGATATATGAATTGGTTAGCTGGGTGCCCGCCCCGATGATTGCTGGTCCGATGATGCGGCATCCCGTGATCTGCACACCTTTCTCGATCACGACTCGGCCAATTAGTTCACTCTCCTGATCGATCACGCCCCCGCAGGCTGGTTCGACGCTTTCCAGAACCATCCGGTTGACCTCAAGCATGTCCGTAACGTTCCCGGTATCCTTCCAATAGCCCGAGATGACGGCGGAGTTCACCTTGTGGCCGGTATCAATGAGCCACTGGATCGCTTCAGTGATCTCAAGCTCGCCCCGTTGTGACTACTGTAGCTGGCACACGGCTTTGTGGATGGCGGATGTGAACATGTACACGCCTACCAGCGCGAGGTCACTCTTCGGCTGGCTCGGTTTTCCTCAAGACCTACCACCCGCCCGGTGTTGTCAAGTTCGGCAACGCCAAACTCGCGGGGATCGGTCACCCGGGTGAGCATGATCTGGGCATCCGGTCTGGCAGCGCGGAACTCGGCGACTAGCTCAGTGATGCCACCGACGACGAAGTTATCACCCAGATACATGACAAAATCGTCGTCGTTCAGAAAGTCACGGGACACAAGCACAGCATGCGCGAGCCCCAGAGGAGCCTCCTGATTGATATACGAGACGTTGAGCCCGAAGTCTGAGCCATCACCGACCGCCTCCTGTATTGCGGCGGCTGTGTGGCCGACAACGATGCCGACATCGGAGATGCCCGCATCGCGGATGGCCTCCAGGCCGTAGAACAACACGGGCTTGTTAGCGACCGGGAGCAACTGCTTCGCGGAGGTGTCCGTGATCGGCCGGAGCCGCGTTCCTGCCCCGCCCGACAACACGAGAGCCTTCACAGTCCTAATTTATCAGATCTCAGCACTTCGAGCATCAAACCGCCGGGAATTCCATCCCTGGCAGTAGTTCCGCACCCGCAGAACTCAACAGAATACTAGCGTGCGTGTACTACGCCTGACGATGCAGTCCTCACCGAGCCAGCATGCCATCGCTGCTTACAGGTCAGATTTGAATGAAGTCTAGGCGTGGCGACAAACGTTCTGCCAGATGGCATGCTCCCGCTGTGAGTGCAATCACGCAATTGCGGGCCCAAACCCATCACCTGGGCACCCCTCAGCCAAGCATCTTGCGTTATAGTCCTGTGGTGGAGTTGATCATTGTCACGAGATGGCCATTGAAGGCCGAGGCGTTGGCGGCGTGGCGTGACAAAGCCGACGTATCTTACGTGGTGTCACTGAGCCGTCCCTCGTCTGGTGCGGGCAGACGGATTGGGAGCCGTCTACTTGGTTTGGGTGCCGACTCACTGGCTGTTGCCACCAAGGCTCGATGGTCCGCGCATGGGAGGGCCCGTGCCACGAAGATCCTGTCGATCGGCCCCTGGCCGGCTGCTGCGTGTCGTGCCGCGGGCTTCCGCGATATCGCCACCGTTGGCCTGAGCGTGAAGCCCGGTAGCAGGGCTTGGCGGGCCCTCCGCCGCAGCATCGGGGACTGCCCTGTTGTCTGTCATGCACGCGTGGAAACGGAACGCTGGGTCGCCAGCGGTGGCCGTGCCCGCACCGTCCTCTATGGCGAGACCTTCGGTGTCAGCGCCAGCCAACCTGCCTCGGGCCGACCCCGTATCTTCGTAGGTGGTGTGTCTGACCGTGACCGCGATGCCATCGGCGCGCTCGTAGACGAGGTGCAGCAGGACCGACAGGACGTCGACATCACAATCGCCGATGGGACCGGGCCGCGTTCGTGGTCGGGCCGACGAGCCTCAGTTCAATGGCTGCCGTATGTCCCCGAACGCGTCTTCCTCCAGGAACTGAGCAGGTCGAACGTGGGCTTCCTCCCACTGTACGAGCAAGGGCGGTCCTCAGGCCAGATGGTGGCAGTGCAGTGCCTCGAGGCAGGACTACCAACGGTAGTGAGCCCCGTTGGCGGGCTGGTCGAGTATGCCCGCGTCGCCCCAGGGCTCGTACTGTGGGACCGTAAAGTCCCGATCTTGCCGACACTGTTGGAACTCGCCTCGTGGGACGAGGCCAAGAGGGCGCAGATCCGCGCGGCCTGGCAAGATAACTTCAGCCTGAGCGCCTTTGTCCGCAATGCTGCCTCGGCGCTATCGGACATGGGTTGGCTCATGCGGTGAATTCGTCAACGGCAAGCCTCCGCGCTCGTATTGGCGTGCGCGCTGACAATTCGCGCCGGCGAGGGGAGTCGCACTCAGATTGCCAGGTCGTAGAGGCGACGCCATTCGGCCACACCACGTTCGGGCGAGAAACGCCGCCGCGCGACTTCGCCATCCCGCTCCCGGGCCGTCATCCACTCGTTGCCGCAATGCCGTCCTGGTGTTCGCTCCAGGGCAGAGGCCCAAGCAGACGTAGCCCGGGCACACGAGATGCGATTACCGGCGTCGCAGCGCAGAATGACTCCGCCGCTGTTAGCGGGAAGCCCTCATGCTCCGACGGCATCGCCAGGACATCGGCGGCAGCAAGCAGCGTTGCGGTATCGCCGCGGCGGCCGAGCCGGACAAGCCGGTGACGGCTGGCGACACGATCCCACTGTGCCCGCTCCGCGTGGTCCGCTCGTTCCTCACCCCCGATGTGAAGTACCACGACGGGCCGCTGCACGGCTGAGAGGGCATCCAGCAACAGCGCGTGGCCTTTTGCCTGCTCGCAGTTGCCGAGCAGCACCACGGCGAAATCGGACGGGGCGAGGCCCAGCTGCGTGCGGGCGGCCCGGGCGCGCTGCCGGATGTCAGCCTCGAATGCCGTTATGTCCACCCAGTTCTCTACGACGTGCGGCCGGTGGCGATACCGGTGCTCCTCGTTATCCGCCACCTCCGCTCCAGGAGCCACCGACACCACCCCCAGCGCCACCGTGATCCTGCTGAACAGAACGCGGCGCGGCGCGAGCAGGCCGCGATAGTCGTAGTTGTTGTGGATGGACCGGACCACACCGCGGACGCCGGGCATCGCCCGGCTGAGCGCACAGACGAGCGGGAACATCGACTCGTTGTGCACATGCACAATGTCCGGCTTGAGATCGGCGAGTGTGCGACAAAGCGCACCCAGGCCGCCAAGGCTGCGACCGTTTCTCGCTACCACCATCGTTTCATAGCCGGCACGGCGAAGCGCGGGCGCGAACGGATGCGGCTCATCGCTCAAGCCGATGACGACGGGCTCGATCCCGTATTCCCGCCACGTCTGGCGGCTGCACTGAAGCATTCTCTCCGCACCGCTCGGCCGCAGCGCCGCCAGCAGGTGAGCAACCCGCAGTTGCCCGGCGTCGCATGCTCCGCCGGTCACGCCCGCGGCCGCTTCGCGCACATCGGCGGGACGAAATCCGACCCGCATGTCAGCTCGCCACCAGCGGAGCGGGCGCGCTGGTGGCACGCACAGAGTGAAGAACGTCGAGGAACCGGCCGGCCATCGCCTCGGGCGTGAGCCGCTGCACCGTTTCCGGTGCCAATTCGCCGATGCGCAGGAGGTCCTCGGATGTGGCCGCGAAAGCGCGGTCCAGTGCGGCTATGACCGATTCCGGCCTATCCGGCCTCATCGTCCACCCGGTTATCCCGTCTTTGACGATTTCGCAGACAGCCTCCGAGTAGACGCTCCCCAAGATTGGCAGGCCGGCGCGTAGCGCCTCCCCGACCACCAGGCCCCATTCGTCCTTCAGGGTGGGGAAGACGAACACATCATGACCGGCAAAGAACTCGGGCAGGCCGGCGCGCGGAACGAATCCGCAGAACCGGACCGGCAGGTGCCGCTGCGCGGCGTAAGCGCATAGCTTTTCCCGCTCGGGGCCGTCGCCGACGACTGTCAGTGTCCATGCTGTGACGCGATAACGTGCGAGGGCGGCGAGCAGCAGGTGCAGCCCCTTGGAGGTGACCAGCCTGCCCACGTAAAGCAGCCGCCGTGGCGTGCCGGGACGGCGGGAGCGCGGCTGTACATCCAGCGCCGAAGCCTGATGGATGACATGCACCCGCGACGGGTCGGCGCCAAGCCCCGTGAGGTACCGGCGGCCTGACGATCCGTTGGTGACGATCGCGTCGGCGTTGCGAACCAGTGCCTTCCTGACTATTTTCCTGTGAGTCCCCCGGCCCGCCTCCGAATACTCCGACAGGCGAGCCCAGACAGCCAGCCGGCAGTCCCCATGCATTCGGCGGTACGCCACGGCCTGGAGGGTACGAAGCCCCATCTCGCCGCTTATGATCACGTCTGGCCGGAAACGGGACAGCACCAGGACGACGTTGCAGGGCACCTCTAGCGGTACCACCTCGCCGAAACCAAGGGGGTAGCGGAGCGTGCGGTTGACCGAGAGGGACCGGAGGTAGGACACGTCCAGCCCGGATGCTCGAAGCTGACCCTCGGGCAGGTCGAAGCCGCGGTTGGCCACGAACACCCCCAGCCTGCCGACTTGCTCCTGCAGCGCCGTCAGGAACGGCAACCGGTACTCCAGCAGAGGACCGTCCAGCAATGCGACGCGCATTTCTCTTTCCCTTACTTATGTCGCTATCTCGAGCAGGTAGACACTTGTATCGCCGATCATTGGCGTGGTCCAGGCAGGAGCTAGGGGCAGCGCAAAGCGGCCCGAATTGGAGCCACCTCTCTCACCTTGAACCCGCCGATACACCGCCCCTACGAAATGTCGAAGGCAGGGAACCAGTCGGTATCGGAAGCTGGGCATCTCCGAGCCGTACATCACGAGGTGCAAGCCCGCTCGATCTGCCATCTCTGCTATCCCGGATGGGAACGCGTAGATCACGTGATCAACACTCTCCCAGACGCGCCCGAATGCGCCCGCGCGGACTCTGAATGGGGCGTATGGATTCGGAGTGGTGATTACGATTTTCCCCCCTGGCGCGAGAAGCCTCGATGCCGCGTCAAAGAGCGCCTGCGGATTCCCCAGGTGCTCTATCACCTCCCCGGCGACGATGACATCGAACGGACCCCTATTCTCCACCTCACGGATGTCGCCAGTGATGTCTGCGAGGATAACGTCGTATCCTTCGGCCAGCATGCGGTGAACTCCGATATCATCGGAATCGACACCGACAGCTTGCATGGCAACCGAAGCGACGTGCCGGTGGAGCCATCGATCGTTGCGTCGGGAAAGGAGCAGGTCGTGGTCTACACACCCGACGTCCAGCACCTTCTTACCCTTGCAGAGATCTGCAATCACTTGATGCCGATCCGCTTGGATTTTTTGATGTCCTGCCGCCAATTGCCCACGGCGATAATTGAGAGCATCCGGCGAGTTGGGATCACCTGTAACGCTTGTCCATGTCATGTACATGCCAACTTCTCCGTTCATCGCGTCAGCTTCGGGAATCTCAATCTGATGCCATTGGAAGAGAGCGCCATCGCAGCCGGTAGACGGGGAATAGCTACGACCGTCAAAACAAGGGCACCACCAAGTGCTGCCTGAAGCAAGCCGACTACCAGGACCGGCGTGTCGCCAGATACAATCTGCACGCCCTTCACAAGGGCAAATGTGGCTACTCCAGCTGAAGCATGGATCGCGTAGGCAACCGCCAAGCGCGCGCCGTCTACTATGTGATGCCTCGCAAGCAAAGCGAGTTGTACCAAATGCGCGGAAGCAACAGCCAGGAAGAACGAGAACAAGATAGCGAGGGCGCCTGCGCCCGCCATCAGAGACACGGCGATGCCTCCTGCCAGGACGGAAGCCATAACGCCCTGTACAATCCACACCGAGCGCATCCAGGAGAGCCTTTCCTGCACCGACCCGGCTACTGTGAACGGAAAATTGATCGAACCGAAGAGCGCCATGACCACAACCAGTGGGATGGCTGGAGTAAACCTGGGTCCAAGTGCAACGCTCACCGCAGACTTTGCCGACGCCGCGAGTGCGCCGAACCCAACGAACGAGATAGCCGAGCATACGATAAGAACGTTGGTGAGGGCGGACGCGGCACGGCCTTTGTCGTCGCGTAGAGTAGAGTAAATTGGGTATAGCGTCCGTCCCATGGCATCCGACGCATAATTAAGCGGCAATGAGACGAGGAAGTATGCCCGAGAGTAATACCCGAGTGTGCGCGTGCCCAATGTGCGTGCTATTACAAGCGAAGGGGCAGCGCTGAGCAAGTAATAACCAAGATGCTGCAAGCCTACCCGGCCTGAAAAACCAAAAATTTCGCGCGCAATCAGGCCGTTGATTGCCCGGAAGACGTTCGGGCGAACTAGAGCAGCGGCGAGGATAAGAGTTGACACAATAGCTGCGTCCTGCCCGAGAGCGAGGGCAACTGGTGAATACGTCACTAGTGCAATTATGATACCCACTGCATCGCCTGCAAGTGCGCCGATCATCTCCACAAGGCCAGCTGCACGGAAGCGCATGCGGCGACGCAATGCCCCAACCAAGACTCCTGCCGTTGGCGCAAACCCAATTTGGACAGCAATTAGACGAACCAGCGGAGTGGCATCCTCGACATGCCAGGCTCGCGCCCAGAAGGGGGCGGCGAAGAGGACCAGCAGAATTGCGACGAGGCCAACAGCGGCTGCTAGCTGAGTCGCGGTCGAGATCAGCGCGTTATAGTCCTTGCTAGGGCTGCGCATAACTGCAGAGCCAGCTGCATTGAGAGTGAAGTAGGTAGAGAGGATTACGAGCGCTTGTGCGACAGCATATGCACCGAAGCCGTGCGGACTGATAAGTCGGCTCGTAATAATTGTGTAGCAGAGTTGGCCGATAAGAGTGCCACCGAGAGCCAAAGTGTTCCAGGCCACACCATGCGCAAAGACCCGGCTTAGAGGCCGTGCCGTTCCCGCTCCCGACCCACTATGGGTCAGTGTTTCATCAGTTTGACAATTTCCTTGCGAGCGCCAGTCCCAAAGCGTCGAGTCACCAACGCGAACACGCCGCGACGGTCTGCGCCCTTGCTCAGGAACCGCAGGACCGTGTCGGGGCGAGTACGGCGTCCTGCGGTGGGCACCAAGGTCGGTGTCCGGTCGTCCTTCGTGCTTCCCGCGTCCTGTGATAGTCACGCGCCCCCCCAAGCACGTGCCTTGCCTACGAGCCGAGAGCCTCGCCCAGATGCCTGTTCGCGCGCTGCGCTGGCATAGGCCTTGAGGTATCCCTGCACGATCGCATCTGGACCGAACGCCCCGACTGCTCGGCGTTGCGCAGCGCTCCCGAGGGCATGCGCCATGGCCGGGTCCGAGAGAAGCCGCAGGATGCCCCCCGCGATGGCATGTGGATCTCGGACGTCCACCAGGATCCCGCACCGGCCGCCGTCAAGCGTCCAGGGCACGCCGCCAGAGTTCCTCCCGCCGAGCATGGGAAGTCCGGCGTGCATGGCCTCGCACACGCTCATCGGGTGGGCTTCCTCGAGCGCAGCGTGGACGAAAAGGTCCGCCTCAGCGAGGTGACGGGGAATCTCGGCGTGATCGACTGGTCCGGTGAATTCGACCGAGGCGGCTAGACCGTTCGCCGTGGCCCAACGCGCTAGGGCGTCGTCAGGGCCGAGTCCAGGGCCGATAAGACGCAGGACGGTGTCCTGGCGCACTCGCCGCACCTCACCGAACGCCCGGATAAGGGTGCTGACATTCTTGCGTCTGCCCTGGTCTGATATGTCGAGGATGACCTGCCGTCTTGGTGAGGCGCTGCGTTCGGCAAGCGGAAGGCCCACTGCGATGTTCGGTACCACCAGGATCGGCCGGCGGTAGGCCATCTCCCGGCGCCACCGGTCAGCGAGGTACGGCGATACGGTAGACAGCGTACGGATTCCCAACCGGACCCGGTATGCCAGCGTGGTGCGGACCAATCGGTATTTGTCGTGCGCCAGGCGGAGAATCGTCAGCGGTGCATCATGCGCCGTGACCAATACGGGGCGCCGCTCGTTCTCACATGGGAGGGCGAACTCGTAGGTCCAGTGAGCATGGACCACGTCACCCGACGTCATGGCCAGCAGGTCGGAGAGCGCCCGGCGTTCCTGGGCATAGAAGTCCCTGGCGCGGTGTCGCGGCCGGCTTCGGTAAGGTCCGATTCGGATGTCCAGCCCAGGGCCAGACAAGTGGTGCAGACGGTTGACCTCGGGTGTCAGCGTGACGAGTTCCACTTCGATCTGGTGCTGGAGAAGTGCTGTGACCAGAGCGTTGACGGGTGCTGCTCCGAGACCGTTGATGGCTGCGCCTCGTTCGCTGTCCCCTTCGCTGAGATGTCCCGCGAGTGCCGCCGGCGAGGCCGGCCCAACGATCACGACACGACCGATGGACGTCACGAGCCCCCCTGCATCAGCGGAGTGGGGCGTCCAGCGATTGCTTCGGCCGCGGGCTCGCGGTCGGGCTGCACCTTCCAGGCCAAGAGTCCGGCGATCACCGAGCTGGCGATGAAACCAGGCTCATACGTGATCGAGAAGACCAGCATCGCCACTAGCAGCAGCGGGACCGTCAGTGGCGACACGCCCAGCGCAGCCGCCGCCTGGTGCCTATGCCTCCACACGTTCTTGTAGAGGAGGGCGATGGCGATCAGGCCGATCAGTCCGAGTCGTAGCAACGCAGCGACGTAGAGGCTATGCGGTGCCACGCCCGTGACGGTTCCCAGGACCGTTCGGCTGTAGCCGCTTCCGAAGGGCAGACCCCCTACGATGGTCGCGGGCGAGTGGTCCGAGTGCAGCAGATCTGACCAGCCAACCACGCGCCACACGACCGTACTGTTCTTCGACGTCGTTTCGGCGAGGCTTTGGCCGAATACAGACCCGGTCGCTACCCCGCTGGCGAGTACGAGGGCAGCCGCGCCGAGCGCCGCCACGCCGATGGCGGTCAGGCGCCGGTGCTGCGCCGTGCTGCGCCGGTGCAAGCTCGCCGCGGCCCAGAGCAGGAACGTCACGGCGAGGACCACCCACACCGTCCGCTGCTGGACGAGAACGAGCGTGCCCACCAGCACTGCACCGCAGATGGTCTTGCGCCGTGGCGTAATAGCATGACTGCCCAGCAACGCGATGAACGCGAAGGCGATCGCGATCGCGCCCGCGGCCGTGAGCGGCCGAGGGTCAACTGGCTGGCCGTCGAGCATGATCGTGGATGTCGTCGGGTGGAGGCCGTGCCGGGCCAGGCCCAGCCAGGCAAGTCCTGTCAGGGCGACAGCCAGTCCGAACCATGGCTTCCAGAACCGCGGGCCCCAGGGCCCGGCTGTCACCACGAACGCAATAGTGACAAGGAAGTAAAACCATTCCCTGGACTCGTTCGTGGCGTGCTGGAGCCCGAATTGCGTCACGCCACGATACAGGTTGACGGCGAATACTGTCCCAGCTACCGAAAGCGGCACCATAATCCGGGCGGGGGGCGGTCGGCGGATCATGAAGACGAGCGTCGCGAGAAGTAGCACGACGCTGAGCACGTCGGCCGGGTATACGTGCGTGCCGCCTGCCCGCAGCAATGACGTGTCCAGGGGAACCGGGGTGGCGTCTTCGGTCGCGAAAACGGCGGCCAGCGCCCACAGGCCAAGGACAGGCTTGAGCACCACCACGATAACGGCGGCGGCGAGCAAGATCAGAGCGCACGCCAGATAGAACAAGCCCTGTGGCCCAGCCAGCAGTTGTCCGCTCACAGCGGAGATCCAACCGGGCTGCGGCTCACGCTGTTACTGCCATAACCGGTAAATGGACGGCCCGCCAAGAGGCGCACGTATGGTGGCAGCACGAAAATTGGCCAGAAAAGCCCTCCGTGGCGGCGGAGAAAGCGTACCTGCGACCCCAGCGGACGACCTTTGTGGCTGTGCAGGAACCTCCACCGTACGGACAACGGGAGTGACGGGTCGAGGCTGTCGGCGATGATGTCGTTCGGCGCGCAGGTGCCGACATGCCCGGCGGCCAGCACGTTCTCCCCGTCGGCCCGCCGCAGCCTCAGGCCGTAGTCGTTGTCGGCGTACGAATGTGCGAAGCCGCCGTCTATGCCTCCGAGGAGCCGGTAGGTCTCACGCGGGACCAGCAGGACATTGCCGTGCACCGTGTCCACGGTGACCGGGGCACCGGCTGGTGATACCAGCGCATACCGCAACGGATGCCAGTCGCGCCGGCGCAGCCCGCCATAGGTCGTGGCGCCCGTGCCGGGATCGCAAACCGGTCCCGCGATGAGACGCGGACGCTCTCGGCCGGTCTCCGCCACACCCAGAAGCCGCTGCAGCGCGTCTGGGTACAACCGCACATCGTCATTGAGCCAGAGCAGGTAATCCGGGTCCGACCGGACGGCTCGCTCCTCGGCGACGGCCATGCCGCGTGCCCAGAACAGGTCGCCCGCTGCACGTATGACCTCGGTGGCCGGGAATGCGGCCGACACCGCTTCGCCGGTTCCGTCGGAGCTGCCGTCGTCCACCACGACCGCGTGGAGTTCGGTGCCGGGCGCATCTTGTGAGAAGTAGCTATGCAGGCAGGCCAGCGTCATCTCCCGCCGGTTGTGCGCGGTCAGGATGGCCACCACCCGGCGCGCTGGCGCACTATTGTTCCTGTCGGCCATCACCGATCACCCGCCGCCTGCGACACGGGCCTGGAACGGGGCCATGCGTCCGGGCCCGACCGGGCCCGAACCGTTGCCCGAGGCGCTTGGCAGCCCCGCCGGAAACGGTCCTGCCGTCTGGAATGCCGAAGTCATCGGGGCAAGGCGCCCGCTGGCCAGGACCACGGCTCCGAGCCTGGCGTCGGCGGTGCCCAGCATCTCCGCCGCGAGCCGGAGCTCCGCCTGCCGGTCCTTGCCCCGACGGACGGCGAGAACGACAACCTGGGCCGCCGCGGACAACTCCGCGCACCTGGCATCGGCCAGAACCGGGCCCAGGTGCACCACCACCTGGTCGGCCTCCCGGTAGAGCAGGCCAACCAGTTCGCTCAGCTGCGCCGGCCACGCCACATGCCGCGAATACGGCGGGGCAGTGCCGGCCGACAGGATGAAGAGGCGCTCGTCATATCGCTGCGCGGCAGCACGAAGTGGCGTGACGCCATCGACGATAGCGGCGACACTCACCGAGCCGTCGACACCGAAGAACCGCGCGATCTCGGACCGCGGGTCCACGTCGACCAGGGCGACGGTCGCGCCGCCCTCCGCCAGGGCCAGCGCGACGTTGGCGGCGACGACCGGCCCGGGGTCGCCCGGCACCAGGCTCGCCACCGCCAGGCTCCGGGCCCGCCTGGCCGTCGTCAGCGGAGCAAGCTGGACGCAGAGCCTGCGGAACGGCTCCGCCGCGGCCGCTCCGGCCGGGGTCCGGGAGCCCGCCTTCCTGTGCGGCCCGGCCACCTCGGTGACGAGCCGGCATCCCGCGGCTGCCTGGGCCTGCTGGACAGTACGCAGTCTCCCGTCCGCCTTCTCCCGCAGGATGACCGCCGTGAACGCGATGGCCAGGCCCACGATGAGCCCGAGGACCAGGTCCGTCTTCTTCTTCGAGCTCGGCGTCGCCGGCAGCACCGCAGGCTTGGCCAGCGTCAGCGTGAGCTGCGGGTGCGTGCTTGGCTTCGGCTGGGATAGGTGCGCCACCGTGCTGGCCAGCTGCAGGGCGGTGGCGTTGGCTAGGCTGCGCGCGCCTGCCGCCGAGCTTGCCTGCGCAGTGACGTCGATGAGCACGCTGTTTGTCGGCGAGGTCGCGGACACCTGCCCGGCAAGGTCGGCCGGGCTGGTGGCCAGGCCCAGGTCGGCGGCAACGGCTTTCATGACCGCGGGGCTGGTGGCCAGCTCGGCGTACGACGGAGCCTGCTGCTGGGCGAGCAGGCCCGCCTGATAGGCGTCCTGGGTGCTGGCGGCACCCGGTGCCGCGATGAACAGTTCCGCCGTGCTGAGGTATTCCGGCTTGGACGTGCCGGAAATTGCCAGCGCCGCCGCGACCGGAACGATGCAGCAGAAAAGGAACAAGAACCAGCGGCCTCGGACCGCCCGGAGCACATCAGCCACAGTCATCGGATACGCCCTTCATTGACCCGGAATGGGAGACGCGCGGGCTACCCGTTGCTGGAGGCAGGTCACTGGCGGTGGGTGATACGGTCACGAGCCGCGGCGGCGCCATCGCCATACCGGCCAGGAAACGAGGATTGTTGTACAGATAACGCCGCCACAGCCGCCTCGGCTCATGGGTAAGCCGGAACGCCCACTCCAGTCCCGATCGCTGCATCCAGCGAGGAGCCTGCGGAGACAACCCTGCGTGGATGTCGAATGCGGCACCGACCCCGATCAAGACGCTGGCGTCCAGCCTGGCGGCGTGTGCCGCCATCCACAGTTCCTGTTTGGGAGTTCCCAGCCCGACCCAGACGACATCGGGCCTCGCCTCGTTTATCAGCCGCACGATGTCTTCATCCTCGGCGGCGGACGGCTCGCGAAACGGCGGCGAGTAGGTGCCCGCTACTTTCAGCCCCGGATAGAGGTCCTGCAGGCGCTGGGCGAGCCGATCGGCGACACCCGGCCGTCCCCCGTAAAAGAACGATGAGAATCCGCGCACGCTCGCCAGATCGCAGAGCGCCAGCATGAGGTCGGGCCCGTAGACGCGTTCCATGGGCCGGGCTCCGGCAGCGTGCCCGGCCCACACCAGCGGCATCCCATCCGGCGTGGTGAGCCCGGAACGGTTCTGCACATCACGGAGTCGCGGGTCGCGCTGTGACTCCATGATCCCGTGGACGCCCGTCACGCACACATACTGGTGCTCGCCGTTGGATATCCACTGGTCGATTAGCTCTAGCGCAATCGGCATGTCGATAGCGCTGACCCCCACCCCGAGGATGTCCACTCGGCGCGTGATCCACGATCCGGCCAGTTCGGCGAGCACGGCAGTCCCGGCGCGACGGTGGGTGGCAGTCATCATCCCTTGACTCGCGCCTGGATCCACTCGTAGGTGCTCGACAGTCCGTCCTGAAGGTTGGTCCGCGGCTCCCAGCCGAGCGTTGCCAGCAGCTTGGAGTTGTCGGAGTTGCGGCCCCGAACGCCCTGCGGGCCCTCGACGTGCCGGATCCGGATGTCTTTCTTGCCGGCCAGCTCGAGGATGACGTGCGCAAGTTCGTCGATCGTGACCAACTGGTCGGTGCCCATGTTGAGAACCTCTGCGCAGTCCGACCGCATCGTCCGCACGATGCCTTCGACGCAGTCGTCGATGTAGCAGAACGACCGAGTCTGCTTCCCATCACCCCAGATTTCGATCTGGCCGCCATCCTCGGCAAGGGCGGCCTTCCTGCAGAGTGCCGCGGGCGCCTTCTCGCGCCCTCCCTCGTACGTGCCGAGCGGCCCGTAGATGTTGTGGAAGCGAAGCACCCGCGTGTCGATCCCGTAGTCACTTGCGTAGTAGCCGCAGAGCAGTTCCGTGAACAGCTTCTCCCAGCCGTACGCGTCCTGTGGTGCGGCCGGGAACGCATCCTCTTCCTTCAGCGGGACGACGTTCTCCTCAAGCTGCAGGTATTCCGGATACACACAGGCCGACGAGCTGTAGAAGTAACGGCATGCCCCGTTCAACACCGCAGCATGCATCGTGTGAAGGTTAATCAGGGCATTGTTGTGCAGTATGCGCGAATGATTGCTTGAGATGAAACCCATGCCACCCATATCTGCCGCGAGTGCATAGACCTGGTCGATGCCGCGTGTCGCCTCAAGACACGCATCCCAGCGCCTCAGATCGAGAATCTCGAATTCGTCGGCATCGGACGCACCGAATTCTGGCAGCTTGATGTCCACGCCGCGAACCCAATGTCCCTCTTGCTTGAGCCGGGCGACGAGGTGGTGCCCTATGAATCCACCAGCCCCCGTTACGAGCGTGCGCTCCATTACTATCCCTCCCTGTCGTTTCTGAGCCAGGACGAGACGGTTCTCAGTTGCCACGTTTTGCAATGAGAGCCGACATCGTAGCGGCAAGGATCCGAAGATCTAGATTGAGCGAGACGGATTGGACGTATTTGATATCGAGGTCTGTCCTCAGTTCCATGGGCCCGTCGCCTCGCGCCATTACCTGCCAGAGCCCGGTCAGGCCAGGCTTGACGTCATGCCGCCTGTGCTGCCATGGCTCGTAGTTCGCAACTACCGAGGGAAGCTCGGGTCGCGGTCCGATCAGGCTCATCTGGCCCTTGACGACGTTGAATAGCTGCGGGAGTTCATCAAGGCTCCACCGCCGCAGGAAACGGCCAAGTGGCGTATGCCTGGGGTCAGCCACCGATTTGTGAGTTCGACGCCGATCCGGGAAAGCAAGCGGTACGTCTGACCGGCGTCTCTCCGGCAGCATGGTCCGGAACTTGAATACTGTAAACGGGACTCCGTTTAGACCTATCCGGGGCTGGCGGAATATAATTCCGGACCCGAGACTCGTTCGGACAAGGATGGCCACGACCGTCAGAAGCGGAGCAGCCATCAAGATCAACAAGCTCCCGATAACTCTATCGATCAACCGTTTCCAGATACGCACATAAGTGCCGTGCTCCGAACTGGCCTGGTATCTGGATAGGTCGGTGACCGGCGTCATTGCGCGTGAGGTCAAAGCCGCTCCTCCTGGTGTGCAGCCACGGAATCCCGCTTCTAATTTGCGCCAGCGGACAGCAAACGTGGCCCCCCACTTCTGCTTCCATGAGGACCATATGCGAGCGGCCAGGCTCGTCGTTATTCCCAGGAAGATGATTGTCGCTACGACAGTTGGCAGGGGTTCAGCCGGCCCCATCGGGTGGCTTCGGTGACATTGGTGCCAGAGGGCCGCGAGTGTCAGGCGTGGCCATCCGGTGACGCTGTGACACCTGAATGAGCGGCTGCTACGCCCCGCGGAAGCTCCCATCGAGGAACGTGCGGGACTCGAACCTTGGATTCGCCGTAGAAACATCCCGATCTGCCCTGGCGAGAGTCAGTTATGCCGGGCGAACAGAACTGGTCATTTTGGGTTCCTTGCTGGTGAAAGGGTGGGAACATGTAGAAAGCACACCAGGGGAGGGCGTGACTATGAGCTTCGCAGGCATATACAGAGTGCGACTGAAGCCGGATGGCACCTGGACAGCGACTGTCACCGGCCGGTTGCCATGAACATGGGCCTTGTCAATCGAGATGAAAATATTGCGTACGAAAGCGCGCACAGCCCAAGCAGTCCACGCACGGCGCGGCGCGGGGTGCGGAGCGTTCAGCGGGGCGCGTCATTACGCAGTGATGGGGCCAGAGCGGGCGCAGAAAAGAAAAACCATAACACTTGCGACGCCGGTCATGATTCTGGATCTGATCATCATCGCTGCTGTCGTCATCACCTTGGCTCATCATTAGCCGAGTGCGGAACCCGTGCTCAATGCCAGTTGAGGATGAGCACAGTAACGGACAGGTATCTCGCAGCCGGAGAGCTCGAATAGACCTGCGACCGCCCGTGATGTGACCGCACCGGCAGGAGACCCGATCAGTGCCCAGCTATTCAACCGCCGACTCGCGCATGCGAGTTGGCCGTTCGCTCCGGCCAGACAGTGTGATGGCGACGGCGGCAACTATCTCGAACATGCCAGCCATCGTCCCCGATCTGGAACCGTCAGCCTATGCGCAGCGGATGGCGCTGCAAGCCCTTATCGACCTGGGGACCCCGCTTGTCGACACGCTACCCGCTGAGCCGCCACGCGCCGCACGTACTGCGACTTGTACCGTCACGGTGTTCATTCCAGCCCACAATGAGGCGGCGTCGATCGGCGCCACGCTCCGCTCACTTCGCGAGCAGAATTATCCTCCCTCGAATGTCATTGTGGTGTGCGATAACTGCACCGATGACACCGCGGCTATCGCTGCCCGGCACGGTGTCACGGTATTTATTACGGTCGGCAATACGGCGCGAAAAGCTGGTGCGCTTAACCAAGCTCTGCGTCACTTCCTGCCGATGCTGGATGGCAATGACCTGGTACTGCTCATGGACGCGGACTCGCAGCTCAGCGGCGGCTGGATCGCATCGGCGATCCACGCACTCCAGTCCGATCGCAAACTTGGCGGCGTTTGCGGTACGTACCTGGGGGTGAATGAGAAGGGTATCCTCCGCCAGCTTCAGCGTAATGAGTTCGTCCGCGCCTCCCGCCTGGTGCCCCGCCGCGCTTCCCTGTGGGTGCTGTCTGGCACCGGCACGATGTTCCGCGCCCGGGTGCTGCGAGAGGTCGGCCGCGAGCGGGGCGCCACGCTGCCTGGCACCCGCGGCGAGTTCTACCACAGCCCATCCATCACGGAGGACTACGAGATCACCCTCGCGGTGAAAACCCTCGGCTGGAAGTGCATCGTCCCGCCGGGCTGCACGGCCTCGACCGAGATCATGCCGACCTGGCGGGCCCTGTTCCGGCAGCGGCTCCGCTGGCAGACGGGCACTCTCACCGCGCTGCGGGACTACGGGCTGACGAAGGTTACCTGGACGAACTGGGCCAAGCAGGTCTTCTTCTACCTGCGCTATCTCGCCCAGGTGACGTGCTGGGTGGTCATCGGCGGTTCGCTGTACCGGCACCCGGGCCTGAGCATGCCGCCGTGGGTGATCGCGATGGTGTCGGTCATCTACACCGAGCGGATCATCACCGTGCGTAAGGCCGGGCTCAAGGGCATGCTGCTGGCGCTGCTCCTGGTCCCTGAGTGGGCCTACGGCATGTTCGACGGGCTGTACCTGATGCGGGCGCTGATCAGCGAGATCACCGGCAGTGACGTCTCCTGGGGGCACCTGGGCAGCAACCGTGCCTGACCTGATCCACAAGGCCGCCGACGCGTTCCTGCACCCCGGCGGCTGGTACTTGTTCGTCCGTATCGTCACCGCGGGCTACGCCGTGTCAGCCATCGGCAGGCTCATCCCGGTGCGACGCAAGCAGATCGCAGGTTACCGCCGCAAGCCGAAACGAGCCGCCGCGCTCAGCGCGGCCGGCCTGGCCTTCGCCTGCGCCGTCGCCGCCTGGACCTATGCGCTGCCCCGGCATAGTCCTCCGCCGACGCTGCACAGCGCGGCCGCGACGCTGAGCACCTCAGCACCGGAACTCGGCGTGTTCGAACCGGATGAGTGGGCGACTTGGAAGCCGGTAGAGCGGTTCGCCGCCGCCGTCGGACGCAACCCGCGCATCATCCTGCTCTACAGCGGCTGGCCCGAGCCCTGGCAGGCCACGTTCGCCGCCATGGCGTACGCGCACGGCGCCGAGCCGTTCGTCCAGATCGAGCCGGTCGGGGTCACCCTCAAGTCCATCATCGCTGGCCACTCGGACACCTACCTACGGTCATACGCAGCCAGCGTGCGCCGCTACGGGCACCAGGTGATCCTGAGCTTCGCCGCGGAGATGAACGGCTCCTGGTACTCCTGGGGATCAGGGCACACGAGGCCGAGAGTATTCGTTGCGGCGTGGCGGCACGTGGTCAAGGTCTTCCGCAAAGCTGGCGCCCGTAACGTGCTGTGGCTGTGGACGGTGAACAGTACCAACGCCTCGGCCGCTCCGCTGAAGCGCTGGTGGCCAGGGAGCAGATATGTGAACGTCGTCGGGATCGATGGCTACTACTATCGGCCGACTGACACGTTCAGGTCAGTGTTCGGGATAACTATCGCCGAGATCCGCACGTTCACCCGCACTCCGATCCTTGTCTCGGAGACCGCGACCGGGCCTGCGGCAGGCCCCTCGAAGATCACGAGCCTCTTCGCCGGTGTCCGCAAGGATCACCTGCTCGGGCTCGTCTGGTTCGACCAAGCGCAGCATCACGGGATCTTCCATCAAGACTGGCGGCTCGAGGACAGCCCGGCCGCGCTCGCCGCGTTCAGGAGGGCAGAGAAAGCAGCATGGTCGGCATGCGAGTCGCCGTCAAGACGAGCCTCGTGTGGGTGAACACTGGATACCGGGCCGTCCGAACCCACCTTGACAGTGACCTTACGGAGGCAGCCTCAAGCCACACCCGTTCGGCCCCAGAAAACTGAACCCGCGCCCAGATCGTCCCGTGGAACGCCGACCGCAAGCGGTAGGCCCGGAAGGTGCTGATTCCAGCGAAGCGCGATGCCGGTTGTCAGCGAGGTGATCGATCCTGATCTTTATCGGCGAGCGGGATCGGGCTGCCTCGATCGGTGCCATCCGCGGCCAGGGAGGCCAGGAGAGCCAGCTTCTCGGCGCTGCTGGTGCCGGGCTGGGCGTGGGCCCGGCGTCAGGCTCGTTCTTCGCCGTGCAGCGAGGGGGCGTAGGAGATGCCGACGATCAGGCCATCCTCGGTGAGAAGCCGGGTCACCGTCTGTCCCCACGGCTCGGTGCGCGCCGGGTGCAGCAGCTCGAAGCCCGCGCGCTCGAGCTCGCCGCCGGCCGCGGCGACGGCTTGCGCGTCCTCGACCTCGAACTCGATTGAGGCCTGGGGAACCACCCGCCCGGCGGGCCACTCCGGCGTGCCGAAGCACGCCTGCGCCGCCTGCGAGAGCGGCCATACGCCGAAGTGCCTGCTGCCGGGGATCCTCTCACTGGCGTAGTACTCATCGGCGTCGTACTTCTCCAGCGGCAGGCCGAGGGCGTCCATGAACAGCTTGCGGCTCCGCGGCGGGTCGGCGGCGACGACCGCCATGCTCGTGATGAAGAGAACGTTCATGTATCGCAGCCTACGAGCCGCCGCCGATGACAGCCGGCGGCGGCCATCGGCGACCAGGCCGGCCGGTCAGTACAGCTCGAGGTCACCGGTCACCGGGTCGATGAGGTGATCGTAGTCCGGGCCGATGGCCAGGCACGTCCGGGTGGGAACGCCGCCGAACTCGGTCAGGCCGCGGTCGGTGATCAGGTGCGCGGCCACTCCGGCCTCCACGGCCTTCTCGTAGACCGCCAGCAGTTCCTGCTCCGAACCCACCTTGACGGTGACCTTACGGAGGCTGCCCTCGAGCCACGCCCGTTCGGCAGCGGAGAACTGGAGGTGATCCACGGTCCCGGCCGGCGTCATCCGCGGCATGACGCGCTGCCTCAGCCACGCCATCGAGGCGTGCGCGCCCTGGGCGATCTCCTTGCCGCGGCGCATCCTCAGGTCACGCCGGATCACGATGACCTGCTTCGTCGAGCGCTGCTCTGCTTCCTCATCCATGTGAGGTCCTCACGTTCGGGGCTGACCTGCTGAGCTACAACCGCATGGAGCCGTCAGCCGGCCCGCCACGGCATCCACCATGTCAGATCCCGCGCGGTGACAGGATCCGTGAATGGACACACCTGTGGACGACATGTGCATAAGGCGGTGGATAACGGCCGTGACGTGCGGATAACTGACGCAATTCTGTGGACAAAATGTGGACGGGAAAAAGCTCAAGTGAATTCGGATGGGCTCTTGCGCGACTAGCGGGACGGGCGTAGAAATACTTTCACCGTTGGAAACGGGCACCATCCGGGGGCAACCCCGGGGGCGCGGGAAAGGCCGGGAAACCGGTGTTTCGTGCGGGTGCCTGGCACCGGCGGGGAGGCGCGCGGCGCCGGGGCGGCCGGGCAGCCGGCCGATCTGGAGCGGCGTGGCCAGACAAGGCCCCCTTCATCTCATACATGAAGGGGGCCTTGTTGCATTCTGCCGGACAGCCGGGCTCCGAGCCGGACCGACACGCCGGCCGAAGGCCGCCCTGGCCGCGCATTCATCCGGCCCGGTACTCCAGCGAACCGCCGGCGATGCCCTCGTAGATCCGCGCTGCCAGCGAGGCGGCGCTGCTGTCCGGATCGTCGAGCAGGTGCCGCCCGGCGAGTTCGGCGCTGGCAAACTGCGTGTACATGTGGCGGGCCGCCGCGAGATCGGTGAAGCCGTGACCCGTGCGGGTGCGGACCCGGTCGAGGCAGACCTACGCGCCCGGCATCACCAGCATTTTCCCGCCGGCGGCGACCGCCGCGAGGGTGGCGGCCAGCCACAGCAGGAACCAGATGAGGCGCGGGATCATGGTGAGCTGGCTGAGGCTCGCCCCGTCGCTGGACAGGGCGCCGACCTCCATGACCCGGCGGACCCCGGACAGCAGGAGCAGCCAGGTGAGCGCGTAGGCGCCGACGACCTGCGCGCCCGCCGGGGTGTAGCGGCCGACGGCGTACATCAGGGCGCCGACAAAGACGACGGTGATCATGCCGTAGGACCGGCTGAGCCCGGTCGCCAGCACCCCGAGCAGGAACAGCGTCACCCACAGCACCGCCACGCTGCGCCCGAGCTGGATCAGCCGCGCCGCGCCCAGCCCGAACAAGCTCGGTCCCACGTACCCGGCGAACGAGACGAAGACGGTGCCCAGGCAGCCGCCGGAGTTCATCAGCGTCCCGCCGGTCGCGTCCCCGTTCAGGGTGATCCCGCTGACCCCGCGGAACATCAGCGACCCGAGCACCGCGTGCGCGCCCTCGTGCGCCATGACCCATGGCCACCGCGGCGAACGCGGCCAGCCCGACCACGGCGGCGGCGCCGCCGGACAGCGTGGCATGCGTGACGCTCACGCTTCGGACGTTAAAGACCCGGTTAGCCCCTGTCCATTATTCCCGATCCCCGGCGAGATGAGCTTCGAGGAGGCCGCGGCGCTCCCTGTCAACTACCTCACGGCCTACCACATGCTGTTCCGCGTCGCCTGCGTCCGTCCCGGCGAGCGGGTGCTGGTGCATATGGCGGCCGGCACCGGAACGGCCGGGATCCCGGCGGCGTCCCAGGTCGCCGGCATCCCGCTGCTGACGCCGCTGCAGCTGATGAACCACAACCGGACCGTCAGCGGCGTCAACATCGGCCACCTGTGGAGCGAGATGGCCATCCTCAGCGAAGAACTCCGGGCCGTCCTCGCGCTCTGGGACGAGGGCCGCATCAAGCCCCGCATCGACCGGGTCTACCCGTTCGCGGAAGCCGCCGCCGCCCACCACCGGATCCTGGCGCGGCAGAATGTCGGCAAGATCGTGCTCACGCCCTGACGGCCCGGCCCCCCGTCAGCCGGGTGACGGGGGGCCTTCGGGGCCGTGAGGTCAGCCGAGCTGGAGCTGGCCCAGGGTCAGGTTGAGGGTGTTGCCCGGGCCGGGGATGGTGAGGTTGATCAGCAGGGTGCTGAGGCCGCAGTGGCGGAAGGCGGGGATGGTGAAGCTTCCCGAGACCGGACCGCCGCCGCCGACGGTGAAACCGGGACCGGAGCTGAGCGTGACGGAGAACGGTGAGGTCTGGCAGTTCCCGCCGAGGGGCGCGGCGATGCCGGCGATCGTCAGGTTAGTGATCTTCAGGGTCACGCTCGCCGTGCTGGTGATCGTGTTCGTGTTGAGGTTGACGGTTCCGGTGGCCGGGCCGTTCTGGATCATCTCGGTGGTGGCGACGACCGGGATGATGCCGAATTCCTTCACCGACGCGGTAGCCGGCGGCAGGGTCAGCGTGGACGAGGACGCGCCGGTGGTAAGGTCCACGGTGGAGGCGAGGGTGCCAGAACCGAGGTTCACGGTTGTGTTGAGTTTCTTGATGAACGTGGTGCCGGTCAGCGCATAGTGGACGTTGACGATGGTGTCGGCGGACGCGCTGCCTGCGGTCGCCGCGGCGCCTGCGGCGGCGAGCAGGGTGGTGCCGACGGCAATCGCCGCCAGGCGTCTGACGAGCGGTCTTCGGGGCAGTCGTGACACGATGCGGACTCCTTCCGCTACGACGAAGCCAGTCAGGTTACTCGCGAGTAATCCGTTACGTTACTCACAAGTAACAATGCTGCGCAAGAGTCTGGATTAGACCGAGGCTGTTGTTTTTTGATAGTTCCCGGGTGATCCACGGAAGACGGCCGGCCGGGGCGGCTCAGCGGGCGCCCTTGCTCCACACGTCGGTGCTCTTGGTGCACGCGGCGTACCGCACCGCGGCGCTGGCCACCACCTGGTCCGACGACAGGCCCGGGCAGTCGTTGCTCGTCGCGCGGATGCCGAGGGCGAGCCCGCCGAGCATGCTGAGGACCAGTACCCAGATCATCACCGTGCGCCGCGCCGACCGGCCCGAGATGACCTCGGTGGCCGGCATGGCCTGGGCCTGCGCCCAGCGGTGGAAGGCCGCGAACATCGATTTCAGCCCGGGATCGGCCGCCTGGAGGACCTGCTCGAGCTGGTCGAGAATCGCTTGCTGGCGAGGGGGCAGGCTCATCTGAGTGTCCGATGCGGGGGCGGCAGACCTTACCTGAAGGTTAGCTGATGACCGGCCCGGGGCCGGTCACGCCTGGACGATGGAGGTGCCCTGGACCTTGATGCTGACCGGGGCGAGCGGGGACGCGGCCGGGCCGTTGACGACCGAGCCGTCGGAGATGCTGAACGTGCTGCCGTGGCACGGGCAGTTGATGGTGCCGCCGGTCACGGTGCCGACGATGCAGCCCTGGTGGGTGCACACGGCGGTGAACGCGTCGAACGAGCCGGCCTTCGGCTGGGTGATGACGATCTTCTTGTCGGCCAGGATCTTGCCGCCGCCGACGGGGATATCGGCGGTGCTGGCCAGCACGGGCGGCCCGTTGCGGGCCGGCCCGCCGGAGCTGGCCGGGCCCGCGGGCGGGGAACTGCTCTGGGCGGGCGGGGCGCCGGCCACCCCGCCGTTGTTGGAGTTGTAGCGGGTGCAGCCGGCCAGCACGGCGGCGCAGGCGGCACCGGCACAGGCCAGCAGGGTGCGGCGAGTGGATGCGGGGACGCTGGGCTCGGCCATGACGGGACTCCTCAGCGCTTGATGCCGAAGGTGGAAAAGAACCAGTAGGCAGAGGTAAACCACACCGCCGTCAGCAGCACGAATACCAGGGCGCCCAGGGCCGGCAGCAGCCAGCCCGGCAGTCCGCGCTTGGGCAGGATCAGCATCTTGACGGTGAACGCGCCGAAGAACGCGCAGCCGAGCAGCGAGTGGACGAGGACCCTGGTGCTGTAGTGCTGGAAGCCCAGCGCGTAGAGGCAGTGCACCGCGACCGGTACGGCCGCCAGGAACGCGATCCGGCCGGACCACCGGTGCAGCCCGCCGATCCACGAGGGCGCGGCCACGCGCGGGACCTTCCCGTACATCACCAGGGCCGAACCCACCTGGACCAGCGCGAAGACGGTCGCGCCGGTGGCGAGCCAGGACTTCACCGAGCCCGGGCTGGTGAAGCCCGCGATGTTGACCGCGATGCCGGTCGGGTGATGCAGGCGCCCGTAGATGCCCAGGGTCAGCGCGACCAGCGCGCCGATCAGGCTGGGTACCACCAGCTTGGCGGCGCCGGAGGCGACGCGGTCCGGCGGCGCGGACGCGCCCTGGTGTGCGGTCATGATCGTCTCCGTGGTGTGCCGAAAGTTACCGCTGGTCAGAATCCGCTGCCGGTGGCACCGCTGATCGGGCGGGCGGTCAGGACGGTGCTGCCGTCCTGGGCGGTACCGGCTGCCACGTCGAGCACCGGCGCCCCGGTCGCCGACGGCGCCGCGGCGCTGGAGTTGGGTTCGAGGGAGCCGACCTGGGTGCCGTCGGGCAGCACGATCCAGCCGGCCTTGATCGTGGCGCCGCGCACCACCGCGATGGCCTGGTAGAGGCCCGACGGCTTGTGCACCACGGCCACCGCGAACCGGTAGTCGTGGCCGTGGGCGAGGACGTCGCCGGTCACCTTCTTGAAGTCGTAGATCGCGCTGAGGTGTGCGCCGTCCTTGCCGGTCATGATCAGCACCCCGCCGGTCGCGGTGCCCTTGTACCATCCCTCGATGGACGAGCCGTTGCAGACGTACGCGATGGCCTGGGCGCCGTGGATGGAGATCGCGACCGACGCGCCGCCGCCCTGCACCTCGCCCGCGTAGTCGGCCCTCGTCGGCGCGGTCACCACGGCCGGGCCGGTCGGGGAGGCCGACGCCGGCCCTGACGACGCGGGCCCTGACGGCGCCGGCCCTGATGACGCCGGTGACGACGCGGCGGCGGCGGAAGCCGGAGCCGGCGTGGCCGGGGCGGAGTAGCCCGCGGGCGCCTTCGAAGGGGTCGACAGCATGCTGGCGACCAGCAGGATAACACCGAGCGCGGCACCGGCCAGCAAGGTGATCAGGGGCGTGTTGCGTCTCATGTCCGGGTTGTCCCCTCCCGCCTAGCCGGCCACTGACACTACAGATACAGGAACCTGGCTCCAGATACATCACCCAGGCATCAATCGTGTCCAACTGGGTAGCTGGGCGGCGACCGGGCCCCGTTCGGGATAATCAGAGATGTACCGAACGGGTCGGCGGATGGGAGCCTTGATGCCGGAAGGACGAGCGCTGGTCCTGGGCGGCGGGGGCGTCGCACCCGGCGGCTTGACCGCTGTCCCGCCGCCTTCGAGCGGTGACGGGCGGCCCGGAGCCCACCTTGTGTTCCTGCCGCCGTTGCCCGAAAGGAAATTCTTTTCCGCTCAGGAAAGGCGTCGGGAAGGGAACGGTCAGCCGGCGTTTCGGCGGCAACGCCGGAGGCCGATTCCGGGCCGCCAGCTTGCTCAGGGAGCGGCCGGGGTCAGCTCTAGGAACACCCGGTCGCCAGGCTGGCCGGGCCGGCCAGCCGCGCGGCGCCGCAGGACGCCGCGGCGCCGCACAGGCCGGGGCGAATGGGGACGCCGTTGCTGCGCAGCACGTCGCGGACATCGAGGATCAGGGGGAAGACCTCGTGGTTCCGGTCCTCGCCCTGCTCGTCCCAGGCCCGCTGCTCGGCCTCGACCGCCATCCGGTCCTCGGCGAACACCCGCTCGGTGAAGCGCCGGATGAACGGCCAGGCCAGGTGGAGGGCGCCCGGGACCGGCGGCTTCTCGATCATGAGCAGGCCGTAGACGTGATTGGTGCGCTGCTCCGCATCTTCGGGGACGTAGGCGACCCAGAGGGAGAACGCCGGGAGCTCGGCGTCCTCGGGGACCAGTTGGAGGGTCTGATAGGGGTACTCGGTGCGGATGGTGATGACGTCGGGCGACTTGCTGCCGCTGATGCCCTCGCCGGCCAGCAGCCCGGCGCCGCGGTCCTTCTTCCCGCTGACATGAGTGAACAGGTACCGGGCCTGCACGGATTGCGGGCCGGTGTCGTACCCGAGGAGCTTGGGCTGGATCCGGCCGAGGATGCCCCGGTGCAGGAACTGGTGGTTCATGTCCAGGAGGTTCTCGTGCATGAACGAGTAGTGGCAGCGGACGGCGCGGGAAAACGTCATGGTCTTGTGCTTGGCGGAATCGAACTCCGGCAATCCTGGGAACGCGGCCGCGGCCGCCTTCTCCGGGTCGCCCGGGAAGACGAATACCAGGCCGTAGGCTTCGCGGACGGGATAGGCGCGGATACCGCGCGGCGGCCGGCCGGCGCCCTTGGGCAGGTACGGTATCTGCGAGATGCGGCCGTTGCCGCGGTAGGCCCAGGCGTGATAGCAGCAGCGGAGGGTGTCGCCCTCCACGACGCCCATGCTCAGCGGGACCTGGCGGTGGGCACACCGGTCCTCCAGCGCGTAGACCGTGCCGCTCTCGCCGCGGTACAAGGCGATCCGCTCCCCCGCGAACGTGGCCGCGAACGTCTTGTTCTTCCGTACGCTCCCGGATACGGCGACCGGGTACCAGAAGTCCGGGTTGATCCCGGTGCGCCGAAGGTCGGCCGCGGCACCGGGGCGGGAATCAGCCGCGTGGTCCGGGCTGCTCGGCGGTCCGGCCGGGATTACCTCGTCCTGGGCGGAAACTGTCTCAGTCATGTACGTCTCCCTCGCACACAGGTCACCGCAGCCCTCGGCTGCCCCGCCTGTGCAGAGCCGCACCCGGCCGTGCTGATACACCGGGCCGCGATCGCGGCTACGCGGGGTGGCGGAACTGGGCCTGCCAGCGGCGGCCGAGCAGGGCGGCCCGGGCCGCGAGCCAGAGTCCCAGGGCGACCCAGACCCCGGGCAGCCCGAGCCGGGGGAAGCGCAGCACCAGCACCGCCACCGGCACGTAAGCCGCGATGGCGAGGATCATCGCGCGGCGCATGGCGACGTAGTCCGACAGGCCGAGGATGAGGCCGTCGAGGACGAACGCCAGCGCGGCCATGGGCTGCGTCAGCGCCGCCACCAGCAGGGCCACCGCGGCGGCGTGCCGGATGGCGGTGTCGGAGGTGAACAGGGCCGGCACCCAGAACGCCAGGCCGGCGGTGACGACGCCCAGCGCGATCCCGGCGATCAGGCCCAGCCGCAGGGTGCGCCGCCCGACCCGGTGGGCCGCGCCGGCGTCCGCGGCGCCGAGGGACGAGCTGACGTACACCTGCGCGGGCACCGCCAGCGCGTCGAGCAGCAGCGCCAGCAGGTACCAGACCCGCATGGCGACTTGCTGGCCGCCGAGCGCCACCGGGCCGAGCCGGGCTGCGATCGCGGTCGTGGTCAGCGGCACCACGCCGAGCGCGATCGTCCGCACCGACAGCCGGTGCCCGTCCCGGAGCAGGGCGGTGACCGTCCCCCAGGCCGAACCGAGCAGGCCCAGGTGCCCGACGATGGCGGTGTCGGCCAGGCTGTAGGCGGGCTCGGCGGCTATCGCCCCGAGCGCGGGCAGCGCCAGCGCCGCGATGCGCCGGTCCAGCTCCCGGTCAGGCCAGATCCGCGTCTCCCGCCGTGCGGCGGGAGACGCGGCCCGTCCGTCAGTCGCTGTCGATCTTAGCCCCGCTGGCGTTCAGTAGTACAGCGGGTGGTGGTTGTAAGTGAGCTGCTCGGTCCCGTCGGCGCGCTTGACCGTGCCGAGCATGGCCTGGCTGACCCCGCTGCCCGCCTGCGGCGTCCCGGTCACCGTGACCGGCGGCCACGCCGTCGCGCACGCGCCGGTGCAGGTGGACGTGCCGCTCTTGTCGGCTTCCCACAGGTACATGGCGCGCCCCTGGCCGTCCACCAGGGCCTTGCCCGGAATCCCGGAGATGGCCCGCAGCGCGATCGTCCCGCCGGAGGCCGCCGGGCTGGAGGCCGCCGGGCTGGAGGCCGCGACGGCCGGGCTGCTCGCCTGCGCGGTCGCAGACGACGCGGCCGGGCTGGCGGCGGTGCTGGTCGAACTGCTCGAGCAGGCGGTCGCGGCCAGGATGACCCCGGCTGCGCAGGCGGCGCCGGCTATCCAGTTTCTCATCATTGATGCTCCTCATGACAACTTGTTCGGCCGTCCGGGAGTATGTGCGGCGTTCGGCATCACGCCTGAAGGTCCCCCCGGATGCCCCTATCGGTCCTACCGAGGACTACGCATCCGGTGCCGTTCCGGTTCAGGGGTCACGCCGCTGAGTGCCCTTGCGGGCACGGATGGCGAGAACGGCGGGGACCGGCCGGGCACTCCGTTGCGGCGGACCCGGGCCAGGTGTACAAGAACGGGGAATGGAAGACCGTCCGCCAGCACGGGGACGAACTGGACGCCGATGAGGAGAGGTCGTAATGCCGCTTATCGTGGTCACCCGGCTCCGGCTGAAGGACGCGGCGCTGCAGGATGAGTTTTTCACCGACGCCGTCGCCGCGATCGAGCAGGCGCAGAAGTCAGAAGGCAACCTCGGCGCCGACGCGCTCGCCGACGCGAACAACGCGTGGTGGACCGTCACCGCCTGGCAGGAGCGCCGGATGATGCATGCCTACGTGGGCAGCAATCCGCACCGGAGCATCATGGCACGCCTGGACCGGTTCTGCGACGAGGCCACGTTCGTGGACTGGGAGCAGGACAGCCCGGACCTGCCGGACTGGCAGGCGAACTGGCGGCAGATCGTCGGCGGCGGCACGATCGCCGAGCTCACGCAGCCGTCAGCCGCCCATCAGACCCGTGACTTCCCGGCCCCGGTCGAGCCGCCGCCGGCTGAGGCGCCGGCCTAGGCCGGCCGGCGCGGGGGGCGGGGGATCCAGCGCGGCACCGTGCGCCGGTACTCCAGGTAGGTGCGGCCGAAGCGGCGGCCCAGTCTCCGTTCCTCGTAACCGGTGACGAACAGGTGGAAGAAGACCGCCATGACGCCCGCGTAGGCCAGCAGTCGCAGCGACATGAACAGCCACGCCTCCCCCAGTACGACCAGCAGCGCGGCAAGGTAGATCGGGTTGCGCACCCAGCGGTAGGGCCCGGCTGCGACCACGCGCCGCGGCGCGTCCCACAGACCCGGGGTGCCGCGCCCCACCGCGGCGAAGCTCCAGGCGCACCACAGGTACAAGGCCATCCCGGCGGCGATGACCGGGACCGCCTCCCACCCGGCCGCCGTGACGGTGCCGCCGTGACGGGTCAGGAGCCACCAGGGCAGCCAGGCTCCGCCCAGCCCCGGCACCACCACGGTGAACACGACGTTGCGGAGGACAAGGCTCAGCGTGCGGGCCATCTTCGCTCCCTTCCGGCCGTACCTGATATGTAGCGTTACTACTTATAGAGCCCACCGTAGCCGGCTGATTGCCTGGCCGGAAGGGCTCATGTAGCATTGCTACGTATGCGGGCCGAGGAGCTGAAGGGGCATCTGGACGCGGTGCTGCTCGCCGCCCTCGAAGGCGGCCCGCGGCACGGGTACGCGGTGATCGAGGCCCTGCGGCAGAGCACCGCCGGGCGGCTGGACCTGCCGACCGGCACGATCTACCCGGCGCTGCGGCGGCTGGAGCAGGCCGGTCTGATCACCGGGTCGTGGTCGGTGGTGGGTGGCCGCCGGCGGCGTGAGTACCAGCTGACCGCGGCGGGAGTCCGGGCGCTGTCGGGCCGCCGGGCGGACTGGCGGGACTTTTCTGCCATCGTGACCGCCGCGCTGGAGGACCGGGCATGCATGCGTCCGAATCCCGCCTGATCAGCAGCTACCTGGAAGTCCTGGCCGCGCAGCTGCCGGCCTCGATAGTCGAGGAGCTGGCCGACGGCCTGGCCGAGACGCACCGCTTCTACCTCCGGCAGGGCCTGGCCCCCGAGAGGGCCGCCGAGTCCGCGGTGGCCGAATTCGGCGAGCCGGAGGCGATCGTGGCCGGCTTCACCCGGGTCAATCCCGCCCGGCGCGCCGCCAGCAGGCTGCTCGGGATCGGGCCCGCCGTCGGTGCCTGCTGGGCCGCGGCCCTGATCACCGGCCGGGCCTGGGGCGTCCCGCTCCCGGCCCGAATCCTGCTCGGCCTGGCGCTCATCACCTGCATCGGACTGCTCGCCGCCGCCGCGCTGGGCAGGGGCTACCGGCTGGCCGCCCGCACCGGAGTGGCCGGCTGCATCGGCATGACCGCGCTCGACCTCGTGCTGATCACCGGCGTGACGTTCGCCGTCACGTCCGTGACCTGGGTGACGGTGGCGGCCATGGCCGCCAGCATCGCGGTCACCGCGCGTGCGCTGCGTCCCGCCCTGGCCAGATGACCTGCTGTTTGCTCCGGTTTTCTAGGGCGCAGTCCCGCTATGCGAACCGGCGTTCCATAAGGTGAACGGCCAGTGACGGCCCGTTGTTATGGGCGGCGGCCAGATTTACACTGATTTCGTCTACCCTCGGCGTGCTAATGGAGGGCAGCGTGAACCGTTTCCCGCCGCGGCCCAGCCCCGACCGGGCCCCGACTGCCGGCACGATCACTCCTGCGCACCGTGATGAGCTGCGCCGCCGGAAACCGCTGGCGACATGTGCGGCCCTGGTGCTCACCGCCTGCCTATCGCTGGCCGCCTGCGGCTCCAGGCAGGGTGTCTCCGGCCAGACCCCGGCGCGGTCGGCGGCGGAGGGACCGCGGATCACGGTGGACATGGTCACCCACGGACAGGCATTCGACCCGTTCTGGGCGCTGGTCCAGAAGGGTGCGCAGACGGCGGCGCGAGACTTCAACGTCAACCTCGTCTACCACTCCCCCTCCACCACGAATCTGCAGGAAGAGGCCTCGCTCATCAGCCAGGCCGCCGCGCGGCACCCGAAGGGACTGGTGGTGACGATCCCCGACGCCGCAGCGCTGTCCGGCTCGGTCAGCCAGGCCGTCTCAACCGGCATCCCGGTCATCGTGATGAACGTGGGCGTCAGCGTGTACCAGAACGTGGCGGCACTGACGTTCGTCGGCCAGGACGAGCTCGCCGCCGGGCGGGAGGCCGGCAGCGAGATGGCCGACAACGGCGTGCACAAGGCGCTGTGCGTCATCCACGAGGCGCAGAACGCCGCCCTGGTGGACCGCTGCTCCGGGTTCGCCAAGGCGCTGGCGGCCAGGGGCGGCTCAGTCACCGTGCTGCACGTCAACGGGGCCCAGCTGAACTCGGCGGCGAACGCGATCGAGGCGGCGCTGAAGAAAGACCCGGCCATCAACGGGGTGCTCACCACCGGCATCATCGGCTTCAACGCCGCAGGGGGGGCGCTCCAGGCCATGGGCAAGTTCGGCAAGATCAAGCTCGGCACCTTCGACGTCTCGACCCAGGACCTGAACGCAGTCATCAACGGCCAGGCCCTGTTCGTCATCGACCAGCAGCCGTTCCTGGAGGGGTACATGGCGGTCCAGGTGTCCGCGTTCGAGGCGCGGTACGGCCAGCACCCGTTCGGCCCCGTCTTCACCGGGCCGAGCCTGGTCACCAAGGCCAACGCGGCGCAGGTTCTGCAGCTCTACAAGAGCACCGGGATCCCGCTGTTCAACGGCGGTTATCCGCTGTGATGTCTCTCGGCCCTGACCCGGCCCGCTGCGGTGGCGGCGGCCACCGGAACGGTCCCACCCCGAGGTGGCGAAAGCAATGACCGCAGCAGTTTCACAGCCGCTGGCCGCCGGATTGCGCCTGTCGCTGGCACCGCTGGACTACACGCTGCTGTTCATCTACTTCATCTTCGTCATCGGGATCGGGTTCGCGCTCCGCCGCCTGGTTCAGACCTCCACTGACTTCTTCCTGTCCGGCCGGTCGCTCCCGTCCTGGATCACCGGGATCGCGTTCATCTCGGCCAACCTGGGCGCGATCGAGATCCTCGGCATGGCGGCCAGCGGAGCCCAGTACGGCATCAGCATCGTGCACTACTACTGGATCGGCGCGGTCCCGGCCATGGTGTTCCTCGGCGTCGTGATGATGCCGTTCTACTACGGCTCCCGGGTCCGCAGCACCCCCGAGTACCTGCACCGCCGGTTCGACGCCAAGACGCACCTGACGACCGCCCTCATCTTCGTCCTGTCCTCGGTCCTGATCGCCGGCGTAAACCTGTACGCACTCGGCATCGTACTGGAGGGGCTGCTCGGCATCCCGCTGGCCGTGGCGATCATCGTCTCGGCGCTGTTCGTGCTGTCCTACATCCTGCTCGGCGGGCTGTCCAGCGCCATCTACAACGAGGTGATGCAGTTCTTCGTGATCCTGTGCGCCCTGATCCCGCTGGTGATCGTGGCGTTGAAGGAGACCGGCGGGATCGGCGGCCTGTTCAGCAAGCTGGCCACGCAGGGAACCTCCTTCACTCATCCCTGGGCCGGAACCGGGCTGGGCGGGCACAACCTGTTCGGCGACTGGATCGGCATCATCTTCGGCCTGGGCTTCTGCCTGTCGTTCGGCTACTGGACCACCAACTTCGCCGAGGTGCAGCGGGCGATGTCGGCCAAGGACGAGTCCGCCGCGCGGCTGACGCCGATCATCGCAGCGTACCCGAAGGTGTTCATCCCGCTGGCCACGGTCATCCCGGGCATGGCCGCGATCCTGCTGATTCCCGGCCTGGGTCAGGCCGGCGGGCTGTCGTTCACCGACGCCATCCCGGCGCTGTACAACCAGTACCTGCCGGTCGGCGTGCTCGGGGTGGCGGTGACCGGCCTGCTCGCCGCGTTCATGGCCGGGATGGCCGCCAACGTCTCCTCCTTCAACGCCGTGTGGACCTACGACATCTGGCAGAACTACATCCGTCCCGGCCGGCCGGACCACTACTACCTGCGGGTCGGCCGGATCACCACGGTGGTCGGCGTCTTCATCGGCATCGCGACCGCGTTCATCGCGGCCGGCTACAGCAACATCTCCAACTACTTCCAGACGCTATTCTCGTTCTTCAACGTGCCGATCTTCGTGGCGTTCATCGTCGGCATGTTCTGGCGGAAGGCAGGCCGCGGGGCCGGGTTCTGGGGCCTGATCTTCGGGACGGCCTTCTCGTTCGGCACCTGGCTCCTGTACAAGCAGCACGTGATCTCGTTCCGCAGCGACCTCCACGAGAACCAGTGGGGCGCGATCATCGGCTTCGTCGCCGGGGCGATCGCCATGGTCATCTCGACCATGTTCAGCTCGCCGAAGCCGCTGTCGGAGTTGCGCGGCCTGGTCTGGGGGCAAGCTATCACAGACGAAGGGGAGGCCCCCGGGACGGCCGCTCGCTTGCCCTGGTACAAGTCTCCGCTGCTGCTGGGCATCGGCGCGCTTGCCCTGTGTGTGGCGTTTTACATCTACATTGAAGTGGCCTAGGGAGTGGTGCGGGTGAGCTCTGCAAGCGGACACGAGGTGCCGGCCGGGGCCGAGGCTGCCGCCGCCCGGCCGCGCAAGCCGGATCTCACTCCGGAGGAGGCGAGGAACTGGCGGCTGGCCAAGCTCTTCGACCTGCGCTCGTTCATCGGGGCCCTGATGC
>WNGL01000927.1_pt1 | contig 35495 bp, 32 predicted proteins | sample 5400591 | NCBI WGS metagenome assembly WNGL01 (sample SAMN13153377, study PRJNA577476) | soil metagenome | isolation source: 80 cm soil or saprolite under Garry oak tree replicate 1 | place: USA:California | collected 2016-06-15
GAACCTACCGCGGGAGCGACACGTGCGCGTCTTCCGTTGCCGCTCTCTGGGGGCCTGCTGGGCCCGAACGCACTGGTCAGGACCACCCCACTGGGCTCACGCGGGGGTTACATCACCCACGGGAACCTGAGGAGTCCCTCCTTTCGCCCGTCTGCACTGAGTCATCCCAACGCCTATAAAGAAGGCCGTCCGGCGGATCAGGGCTGCCCCATCACCGCCGGATCGACCTCGGCGAGTGACCGCTCGGGCTTGCGCTAGCGTCGAGCGATCGGACGAAAGGAGCTGGGATGGACTCCTAACATGTTCATTATACCTCTGGCAGTATGACGCTGCCATACACGGCTAAGTGTCGAGAAGAGCCTGGATTCGGCGCTGATTCGTGCTGAAATCCGGACCATCACAACAGCACCGGCTTGGTGTTCTCCTCCAGGTACTCGGCAATGTCCTTGGGCGAGATGCGAACCAGCTTGCCGATCTTGAAGGAGCGAAGGTCGCCCCGCGCCAGTAGCCGGTTCATAGTTCGCCGGGAGACATGGAGGATCGCGCACGCCTCGTCGATGGTGACGAGGTTCTGATACTTGTCTTTGGACATGGTTCACCTCTCACAAGTCGAATGTTGAACTACGGACTCGCGAGAGGTGCCGTGTAGCGACCGGGCGTACTCACAGCCGCATCAGGTCCTTGCTCGGTACCGCTTCGGCGGTCCCGCCTCTCCCTTTCGCCGAATCGGATGGACGCGGGTGAGGTTTGCTCCATCCTTGGCCGGATCCCGAGGTCTTGCCCCGGATCCTCCGCCCGATTCCCGAAGGTCCCTCAGCCTCCCGAGGGGTCGGTTCGCTGGCGGGTCCCAGGATAGCAGGTGGGGCCGTGCCTGCCCCAAGTCTGCGCCTTGTTGGTGACGTACCCTGTGCGCACGTCCTGGCTCATCCAGGCACGGCACGGCCCGGACCACGGCCAGGCCCCTGACCTGCGGAAACTCGCGGAAAGCGAGCAGAATAGCGCCAAAACCTCTGGAGCCGGAGGTCGGACTCGAACCGACGACCTGCGGTTTACGAAACCGCTGCTCTGCCAGCTGAGCTACTCCGGCGCGGTCGGGCAGTGTAACGGAACGGCGTCAGGCCTTCCCCATCCTCTTCGCGATGATCCGCTGGCCTCTCCGCCGACGCTGCTCCACGGTCATCCGGGGCCACCGTTCGAGCTCGCGCGCCGTGCGCTCGGCCCACTCGGTCAGCAGCAGTGAGTAGCTCCACAGGAAGTCGAAGACGAAGGCACGAACGTGCACCTGGTCCTGGAACGGCGCGGTGCCCGCCACGTAGCTCCGCCCGATCGGCTCCCCTACCTCGCGGATCTCGGCACCGTCGATTCCCACCTTCCGAACAGCCTGGAGCAGCGCCGCCGGTTCGGCCTCCGCCCCCAGGAACACCCGCAGTACGCCCTCGATCTCCTGGGAGAACGGCGCCGGTGTGGTGGAGAACCACGCCTGGAATGCTCGCCGGCCCTTCGCCGTGATCGCGTAGGTGGTGGTGGCCCGCTTTCCCGTGAACGAGCGACTCGCCTGGGCGTGTCCGGTATCGACGAGTGACTTGAGCTCGCTGTAGATGCGGCTCTCGGCCCGGGGCCAGATCCAGCGGACGTTCCTGCGCATTTGCTTGGCCAGCTCGTAGGTCGTCCACGGTCGCATCGACAGGTGCCCGAGGAGCGCAAACGAGGTCGGGGTGAGTTGGTCGTCGGCCCTCACTTGACATCCTCCTGTCAGGAGTATTAGAACGCTCTCCACCACGATACTCCTGCTGGGAGTATCCAGCCTGAAGGGGGCGCGATGGCGTACGGCTACCTTGCGGAGATCCCGGGCGTCCAGAAGGAGCAGTACGACGCGCTGTTCGAAAGGGTGACGGGGTTCTCGATCGGCGACGACCGGATCCTGCCGGACTTCCTCGTCCACGTGGCCGCCCGGCTCGACAACGGGAGCTGGCTCATCGTCGACGTGCTGGAGTCGAAGGAGGCGACGGAGCGGTTCCTGGCGGAGCGGCTCGGCCCGGCCTCCGCCGAGCTCGGGGCGCCGCCCACCGAGCCCCGCTTCTTTGAGGTCAGCAATATCCGGGTGCGCAAGCCATAACCGCGCGCTGCCACGGCCGGCAGGGGCCCGCATAGACTCCCCGCCGTGGCGGGACGGCTTCGGGTCGGCGTGCAGCTCCCGGAGGTCGAGCGCGACGTCCGGTGGCCCGAGTACCGCTCGATGGCCCGAGCCGCCGAGGCGGTCGGGTTCGACTCGATCTGGGTGGGCGACCACCTCCTGTACCGCGGCGGCGGGCGCCCGGATCGAGGCCCGTGGGAGGCCTGGACGCTGCTGTCCGCGCTGGCCGCGGTGACCGAGCGGGTTCGCCTGGGGCCGCTGGTCGCCTGCACGGCCTTCCACCCGCCCGGATTGATCGCGAAGGCCGCTGCCACCATTCAGGAGGTCAGCGGCGGCCGGTTCGTCCTCGGCCTCGGCGCGGGGTGGAACGAGGCCGAATTCCGGGCCTTCGGGATCCCGTTCGACCATCGCGTGAGCCGCTTCGAGGAGGCCTTCACGGTGATTCGTCGCCTGCTGGACGGCGAGCGCGTCACCCACCCGGGGCGATTCCATCAGGTGGACGACGCCGTGCTGCTCCCCCGGCCGGGTCGCCGGCCCACCCTGATGATCGGGAGCACCGGGCCGCGGGTCCTGTCGATCGCCCTGCCCCACGTCGACGCCTGGAACACGTGGTACGACCTGTACGGGAACACCCCCGAGGGGTTCGCCCGAGAGAACGCGAAGGTCACCGCGATGGCTGAGTCCCTGGGGCGCGATCCGTCCAGCATCGAACGGAGCGCATGCGTCCTGGTGGTGCTGGACCCCTCGGCCGGCGAGCGCCCGGCCGAGGGGTCCGCGCGGCCCCTGGAGGGGAACCCCGAGCGGATCGCTTCGGGGCTCCGCGACCTGGCCGAGGCCGGCACCGACGAGGCCATCCTGGTGGTGAGCCCGATCACGGAGCGCTCGATCAGGACGCTCGGCGAGACGGTCGGGCTGCTGCGGTGAGGGCGCTCAGGCCGCTCCGGCGTGGGAGCGCCACACCTTCAGGAACGCGTCCTCCAGCACCAGGCGCAGGTTGAGGTTGGTCTCGTCGGCCACGGCGGCCCGAGCCTCCTCCACGATGCCCAGGGCCCGCGCCGCAGCCACCGGGTCGCCGGCGTCCGGGGGCAGGTCGAGGTTCAGCCGCTGGGCCCCGTCCCCGCCGCGCGCCGTCGCGATGCGGTCCCGGAGCAGCGTGGACGCCGCCAGCAGCACCCAGTCCACGTGGTCGCGTTCGGCTCGGCGGAGCCGGCGCTTGTGCCGGTCCTCCAGCCGCCGGACCACCCCGCGGAAGGGGTCCTCCACCCGGCCCCGGTCGTCCAGGAACGGCGCCAGCTCCTCCTCCAGTGCTCCCTTCAGGCCCTTGCGGTAGCGGTCGCTGGAGGCCAGGACCACCTCCGCCGCGGCCAGGGCGCCGTCCGGCCCGGTGGCCGCCAGCAGCAGCGCCTCCACCGCGGCGTCGCGGAACGCCAGTCCGTCAGCAGAAGCCGCCAGGCGCCGGGCACGCCCCAGGTTCCCGCCGGCTAGTCTGGCGCAGAGTAGCGCGAGGGCGGGCTCGACCCCTTCGTCGGCCAGCCGGCCCGCCACAAACGGCTCGGCCAGCGGCAGGAAGGACACCACGTGGCACCGCGACAGCACCGTCTCGGGAAGCTCGTCCGGGCGGGCGGAGAGTAGGAGCAGCACGGCGTCGGCCGGCGGCTCCTCCAGAACCTTCAGCAGCACGTCCGCCGCGGCCGGGTTCAGCCGGTCGGCCTCCCGGATCACGAACACCTTCCGGCCCGGCTCGGGCGCCGTGCGGAACACCGGATGCCAGATCTCCTCGCGGACCGTGTCCACGTGGATGTCCCGGCCCTCCGGCTCGACCACGAACATGTTCGGGTGCCGCTCCTTCAGCGCCAGCGTGCAGGCCCGGCACTCGCCGCACCCGCCCCGGTCGCACAGCAGCGCGGCGGCGAAGGCCTGCGCGGCCTGCTGCTTCCCGCAGCCCTCCGGTCCGGCCAGGAGGTACGCGTGGTGGGGACGGGCCGCCGCCTGCCGCAGGAACGACATGGCCGCTTCCTGCCCGGGGACGCGGTCCAGCACGGGTACTACCGTGGCCTCGGTCACGTCGGCATGGCTCCAGCCTCCGGCCCCCGGACCACCCGCGAGAGCGCCTCCCGGACCTGCTCGTGCACCGCGTCGGGAGTCTGCCCCGCGTCGATCACCACAATGCGCTCGGGATGCTCTTCCGCGATCTTCAGGTAGGCGTCCGCCACCTTGGCGAAGAACGGCGGCCCCTCGGACTCGATCCGGTCGGCGGTACGCCTCACCCGGGCCAGCCCCTCCTCCGGCTCCAGGTGCAGCAGGATCACCAGGTCCGGGAACAAGCCCTGGGTGGCCCACACGTTCAGCGTCAGCACGTCCTGCTCCCCCAGGCCCCGGGCCACGCCCTGGTAGGCCAGCGACGAGTCGATGAACCGGTCGCACAGGACGACCTTGCCCTCCTCCAGCGCCGGCCGGATCACCGTGGCCACGTGCTGGGACCGGGACGCCGCGAACAGCAGCGCCTCGGTCCGGGGCTCCACCGTGCCGGTCCCGGGGTCGAGCAACAGCGTCCGCAGGCGTTCCCCGAGCTCGGTGCCCCCGGGTTCCCGGGTCACCACCACCTCGCGCCCTTCGCCCTCCAGGAACTGCCGGGCCAGCTCGAGCTGGGTTCCCTTCCCTGCCCCCTCCACGCCCTCGAACACCACGAACACGCCCTTGCGGGGACCCTTCATCAGGCGGGGCAGCAGCGCCAGCGGCTGGGGCTTGGTGAGCCGGTGCCGGCGCAGGCCCCGGAGCGAGGAAAGGCCGGCCAGCACCACCACCACCCCGCCGGCCCACAGGGCGACGCGGGTCCCCGCCAGGTCCAGGTGCAACCCACCCAAGCGGATCCTGTGGTGCTGGCCCACCACGCCGGCGATCGCCGGGAACACGACGAACGAGCTGAACATCCCCAGGCGCGACATCACGGTGAGGGTCCCGAAGGTCCGTCCCCGGAACTCATCCGTGACGTTCTCCTGGAGCAGGGCGTAGCCGGTCACCCACGTCACCCCCGCGAAGAACCCCAGGAACACGGTGACCAGGGAGGCCAGGACGATGTTGGGCATGGCCGCATCGACGAACAGGGCGGCGGCGCCCGAGAGCATGGCGATGGGGAACAGGTGCTCGCGCTCGATGACCTTCCCGAACTGGCTGAGCGAGGCCATGCCCAGGCCCATGCCGATTCCGATGGCCGTGACCAGGAACCCCCAACCGGAGGCGCCGGCGTGCAGCGTGATCCGGGCGAACACGGACCCCAGGGCGATCACCGATCCGACGCCGCCGAACGCCACCACGATGCCCACCGTCATGGCCCGGACCAGGGAGTGCTCCCGGAGGAAGCGGAACCCGTCGGCGATGTCCTTCCCGGCCCGGGACAGCTGGAAGGGCTCGCCCTGCGTCGCCGTCCGGCGGATGGGGAGCTGGCTGACCATGTAGGCGGAGAACGCGAACGTGCCCGCGTCCAGCCACAGGGCCAGGAACTCCTGCCGGTGCTCGAAGTAGTGGACGGTGTGCCCGACGGCGGTGGCCAGCCCCACCAGGAGGGCGAAGATGATCCCCCCGAGTGGCAGCGTCCCGTACGTGGTGGCCAGGCCCACCGTGTTGGCGTTCACCAGCTGCCGCCGGGGCACCAGGTTGGGGACGCTCGAGTCCTTGGCCGGGGTCCACACCAGCGACAGGCACTCGATGCAGAACGACATCACCAGGATGGCCCACAGCTGCCCCAGGAACGGCATCGACGCGTACATGAGGCCGCGGCCGATGTCGGCCGAAATCATGAGGTGCTTGCGGTTGACCCGGTCCACGATCACTCCGGCCAGTGGGCCGAATAGCACCGAGGGGAGGATCCGGGCCATCATCACGCCGGCCACGGCGTAGGACGCGGCGGACAGCGAGTTCTTCTCCAGCCGCGTAACCAGCGACGTCACCGCGACGAACCCGACCCAGTCGCCCAGCGACGACACGGTCATCGCCGCCATCAGCTTGGAGAACGAGGGGTGACGGAGGAGGTCTTTCAGCGTGGCGGGCCTGGTGCCCCGGAGGGCGGCGACCTCGTCCGCGACGCTCACGCTTCGGTGGCCGCCACGGTGCCGTCCTCCTCGACGACGGCGCCGCACACGTTGCACTTGGCCTTGCCGCCGGCCTGGGCCAGCAGGAGGCCGCCGCACTGGGGGCACGGCTCCGGCAGCGGCCGCTGCCACACCGCGAACTTGCACTCCGGATACCGGTTGCAGCTGTAGAAGGTGCGGCCCTTGCGGGTCCGCTTGGCCACCAGCTCGCCCTTCCCGCACTCGGGACAGGTCACGCCGGTGCCCTTCTCCTCCTTCTTGATGTACTTGCACTCCGGGTATCCCGAGCAGCCCACGAAGGGGCCGTATCGGCCGACCTTCTTCACCAGGGGCCGCCCGCACTCCGGGCACGCCTCGCCGGTCGGCTCGGGCTCGGGCTTCTCCTGGCCGTCCAGGTTCCGGGTGTAGCGGCACTCCGGGTAGTTCTTGCACCCGACGAACTTGCCGGCCCGGCCCAGCTTGATGACCAGCTTGCCCGGCTCGCGGCCCTCCTGGGGACAGAGCGGGCACAGCTCGTCCAGCTCCTCCTGAGGCCGTTCGATCTCGCCTTCCTTCTTCTCCAGGAGGCGCTCGAAGGGCCCGTAGAACTCGTCCAGGACCTGCTGCCAGCGCATCTTGCCCTCGGCGATGTCGTCGAGCTCGTCCTCCATCCGCGCCGTGAACCCCACGTCCACCACGTCGGGGAAGTGCTCCACCAGGAGGTCGGTGACCACCTCGCCCACGTCCTCCGGGTAGAACCGGCGGTCCTCCAGGCGGACGTACTTGCGGTCGAGCAGGGTGGCGATAATGGAGGCGTAGGTGGAGGGGCGGCCGATGCCGAGCTCCTCCAGCGCCTTCACCAGCGAGGCCTCGGAGAAGCGCGGCGGCGGCTGGGTGAAGTGCTGCTCGGGGAGGACCTCCAGCAGGCGGAGGGCCTGCTCGGCGGTCAGCGCGGGCAGCCGCGATTCCTGGTCCTCGTCCGGGGTGTCGTCGCGTCCCTCGAAGTACACCCGGCGGAACCCGTCGAAGCGCATGGTCTGGCCGGTGGCTCGGAGCAGGTAGGCCGGACCGTCTGATGGCGCCGTGGCCTCAATGTCCACGCTGACCTGGTCGAACCGGGCCTCCGCCATCTGGGAGGCCACGGCCCGCTGCCAGATCAGCCGGTACAGGCGGGCCTGGTCGCGTTCCAGGTGCGCCTCCACGGCGTCGGGGAGCCGTTGGGCGGAGGTGGGCCGGATGGCCTCGTGTGCCTCCTGGGCCCCCCGCTGCTTCTTCTTGTAGCGGCGGGGCTTCTCCAGCCCGTACTGCTCGCCGTACTGCAGCCGAACCACCCCGTTCAGCTCGTGGAGGGCCTGCTCGGCGATGTTCACGGAGTCGGTCCGCATGTAGGTGATCAGGCCGACCTGGCCCTCGCCGGGCAGGTCCACGCCCTCGTACAGCTGCTGGGCGATGCGCATGGTCTTGCGCGAGGAGAACCCGAGCTTGCGCGCGGCCTCCTGTTGCAGGGTGGACGTCGTGAACGGGGGGGCCGGGCTGCGCTTGACCTCGCGCTGGCGGACCTCCTTCACCCGGTAGGCGGCCTCGCGCAGCCGCTCCACGTGGACGGCCGCGTCGGCCTCCGCCGACAGCACCAGGCCCTTCTTGTCCGGGGACGCGGCGAGCTTCTCCTCGCCGATCTGGATCAGCCGGGCCAGGAACGCGTCGGCGTCGCCGTCGGCGTCGGCGCTCGGCGAGAGGCGGGCGTCGACCGACCAGTACTCGACGGGTGTGAACGCGGCGATCTCGCGTTCCCGGTCCACGATCAACCGGAGGGCGACCGACTGCACGCGACCGGCGGACAGGCCCTGGCGGACCTTCTTCCACAGGATCGGCGACAGCCGGTAGCCGACCAGACGGTCCAGGACCCGGCGGGCCTGCTGCGCGTCCACCAGCTTCAGGTCGATGGACCCGGGCTCGCGGAAGGCTTCCACGATGGCGTCGCGCGTGATCTCGGTGAACCGGACCCGCTGGGCGTCCTCGGGGGCCACGCCCAGGACCTCGGCCACGTGGAAGGCGATGGCCTCGCCCTCCCGGTCGTAGTCGGTGGCCAGGATGAGCTCGGCCGCCCGCTTGTGGGCAGCCTGAAGCGAGGCGACGACCTTCTTGCTGTCCTCGGGGACCACGTACTCGGGCTCGAACTCGCGCTCCGTGTCCACCCCGAGCTTGTTCTTGGGGAGGTCACGGATGTGTCCGTACGAGGCCTTGACCGTGAAGTCCGGGCCGAGGTACCGCTCGAGGGTCTTCGCCTTCGTCGGAGACTCGACGACGACCAGTTTCTTGGGCATGAAGGTTCGGCTTATTACACGCGGGGGAGGAAAGGTGTCAAGCAACGGGCTCCCGCGAGCCCCAGGGTAGCAGCCCCCACCGACACGACTTCTCCACACGGGGAAGGGCGTGTTCCGGTGGCGGGCCGATACCCTTGATTGTTGGATCGTCCAACAACGAAAGGGCGACGGATCTTCCCGTGACCCAATTCCTCACCGACACGGTGGCCTCCAACGGCTACCTGGCCGTGCTGTTGTTCATGGCCGTGGGCTCGGCCTGCGTCCCGATCCCCAGCGAGATCGTGATGGTGTTCGGCGGGGCCCTGGCGTCGTCCGGCTTCGCGGACCAGGTCCTGCACGACCCCTCGAAGCAGCTCTCGTTCGTGGCCATCGGGCTGGTGGGCGTGGCCGGCACGCTCCTCGGGTCGTGGGCCGCCTACGCCGTGGGCTACGCGGGGGGGCGGCCCCTGATCGACCGGTGGGGTCGCTACCTCCTGTTCCGCCCGCACGAGGTGGACCGGGCGCACGCCTGGTTCGAGGACCACGGCGAGGCGGCCGTGTTCTTCTCCCGGCTCATCCCCATCATCCGGGCGTTCATCAGCCTGCCGGCGGGGGTGGCTCGGATGTCGTTCGGGCGGTTCACCACCTACACGGTCCTGGGGTCGATCCCGTGGACGTTCGGGCTGGGCGGTGCGGGGTACCTGCTCGGGCAGCGGTGGCGGACCGTCGAGACCTACGCCCGGCCCATCACCATCGCCTTCGCCATGCTGTTCGTGGGCCTTCTGGCGTGGTGGATCGCGCGGCGGGTCCGCTCGCGCCCGGTGGTCCCCGGCGCGGGCCATGGCGACCCCGGCATGCCGCCCTCCCCCGTGGCCGAACGGGTTTCCCCGCACGACCACGGGGAATCCTCCGCCTGACGAACGCCGCTCGCGCGCGTCCCGCCGCGCGCGGCTCGACGCGGAGGGAGAACCGTGGAGGACACCCAGAACCTGGCCTCGCTCGGCACGGACGGCGCCGCGCCCGCCACAGCGGTGCCCAGGGCCGAGCGATCCACCATCGAGCTCGTTCGGGCCATCGCCCAGGACTCCAGCACGCTGGTCCGAAAGGAGCTGGAGCTGGCCCGCCTGGAGATCAAGGAAGCCGCCATGGCCCGGGCCAAGGGCGCCGCGGCGTTCGGCGCGGCGGGGTTCATGGCCATGCTGGCGCTCATCTTCCTGGCCGTGACGGCCGCGGTGGCCCTGGACATCGTGTGGCCGAAGTGGCTGGCCTGGCTGGTGGTGGGCGGCGCGTTCCTGCTGCTCGCCGGCGCGGCGGCCATGTTCGGGCTGCGCAAGATGAAGCGGCCCTCAATGAAGCCGGAGGAGACCGTGCGGACGGTGAAGGAGGACGTGGAATGGGCCAAAGCGCAGCTCAAACGGTAAGGGAGATCGAGGACACCCGCGGCCGCCTGGACGCGGAGCTGCGTGAGCTCGAGCAGCGACTTCCGAAGCCGGCGGTGTGGGCCAAGCGCGCCGTGGGGATCGCCGTCGGCGGCGGCATCGGTGGGACGATCCTGATGATGGCCGTCCGCCGGGCCCGCAAGCGCCGCCAGAAGCCGAAGGAGATCCCGGTGCAGGCGGTGATCCGGGTGGTGCCCGAGGAGTGGGCCAAGCGCATGTCCGGCGGCGTCGAGAGCGGCGAGTGGAAGGGCTGGGTGGCCGCCGGGGCGGGCCTGTGGCTGCTCATCCGCCTGGCCGAGATGCGCCAGATGCGCAAGATCAACCGGGCCCTGGTCGCGCGCTGACCCTTCAGCCCTGGGGTTCCAGCATCCACCGGTACCCGACGCCGGGCTCGGTGGTGATGTACGTCGGCGAGGCGGCATCATCGCCGAGCTTCTGGCGGAGTTGGCGGACGTACACGCGGAGGTAGTTGCTCTCCACGCCGTACTGCGGCCCCCACACTCGCTGGAGCAGCCAGCGGTGGGTGAGCAGCTTCCCCGGATTCGTGGCCATCGCCTCCAGAAGCTTGTACTCGGTCCTGGTGAGGTGGACCGGTTGGTCGTGGAGCAGCACGAGCTGCCGGCCCGCGTCGACGACCAGGTCGCCGAATCGGAGGACTCCCGGGGTTGGCTCCTGGGACCCCGCCCGGCGCTTCGCCGCCCGCATCCGGGCCAGCAGCTCCTCCAGGCCGAACGGCTTGGTCACGTAGTCGTCGGCTCCCGCGTCCAGGGCGGCCACCTTCTGCGCTTGGGCGTCGCGCACCGACAGGACGATCACAGGAACGTCGGACCACCCCCTGAGCTCCCGGATGACCTCGGTCCCGTCCCGGTCCGGGAGGCCGAGGTCCAGCACGATCAGGTCGGGGGCGACCGCGCCCGCTTCCGCCAGGGCCTCCTCCCCGTTCGATGCCACCGAGACCTCGTGGCCGTGGGCGTGCAGGGCGGCCCGAAGCGCCCGGACGATCTGGGGCTCATCGTCCACCACCAGGACCTTCACGGGACCTCGGTGGCGGCCCGCTCGGGCGGTTCGTGACGCAGCTTCGGCGCCGGCTGCGCGGGAACGGGGAGCTGGAACACTACGGCCGTTCCTCCCGTGGGGGTCCCCTCGATCCAGATCCTGCCGTCGTGCGCGAGGACGATGGCCCGGGCGATGGCCAGGCCCAGGCCGGTCCCTCCCCGACCGCTCCTGGTGTCGCGCTTGAAGAACGGCTCGAACACGCGCTCCCGATCCTCCGGCGGGATGCCGGGGCCGTCGTCGGCCACCCGCACCTCCACCCGCGATCCCATCCGGTGCACGGCCACCCGCAGCTCCCTCCCGGGTGGGGAGAACCGGATAGCGTTCTCCAGGAGGTTGGTGAGCACCTGGTCGATCTGGATGGGATCGATCGAGACGAGCGGGAGCTCGTCGCGGATGAACGTCCTGAGCCGGACGCCTTTCAATGCCGGAGCGAGGCGGCCCACCACCGCCTCCACGACCTCCTCGACCGGCATCAGCTGGGAAGCGGGCGTTAGCGCGCCGGCCCGCATCCGGGCCAGGTCCAGGAGGTTCCCGACCAGGCGGTTCAGGCGGTTCGCCTCCTCCAGGCTGGTGCGAAGCAGCTCCTCCCGCTGGCCGGCATCGTGCACCGCGTCGGCGTCCAGCAGGCTGCTCACGCTGGCGGTGATGGACGCGAGCGGGGTCCGGAGGTCGTGTGTGATCGACGAGAACAGCGCCGCCCGCAGGTCACTGGCCTCCGCCTCCAAGCGGGCCGCCCTGATCTCGGCGTCGTAGCTCGTCCGTTGGAGAGCCATGGCCACCTGGCCGGCGAAGGCCCGGAGGGAAGCCTGCTCGGCCTCGGTGAACAGCTGATGGCCGGCGCCTCTCGTGGCGACGAGGGAGCCCACGGACCGTGGACCCACCGCCAGCGGAACCTCCACCGCCGGCCCGTCACCGTCCCCGCCGGCGCCGCCGTTTCCCCTGGCATCCACGTCGTAGCGGTCGCCCGCCACCTCGGCGGCGATCCGGCACGACGAGAGGTCGAACAGCTGGACCAGGGTTCGGGCTGCGGCCTCCAGGCTGCGCTCGATCGGCTCATTGGAGAGCAGGCGGCCGGTGAACGAGGCCAGGCTCCTCGCCTCCGCCGTGCTCCGTTCGGCCCGGTCCCGCTCCTGGAGGACCCGGGCCACCAGCGCCGCCACCACGCTCGCCACCACCAGGAACACGGCCAGGGCGACCAGGTCCTCGGCCTGGCGCACCTTCAGCGTGTGGAAGGGCTCGGTGAAGAAGTAGTTCAGCCCGACGAAGGAGAGGATCGCGGCGGCCACGCCGCTCCGCATGCCGCCGACCACCGCCGCGGCGACGACCCCGACCAGGTACAGGGATGCCGCGCTGGCCGCTCCGTGATGGGGCAGGGCCAGGGCAAGCAGCGTCGTCAGCACCGGTGCGGCGGCGGCGGCGGCCACCGCGCGGCCGGGCGACCGCGTGGGGATCCGTGAGGTCCACCGAGGCGAGCTCATCCGGACAGAGCTTGCGTCGGGCCGGGCAGGGTGACAACCGCGTGAGCAGCAGGCTTTTGACGATTTCTTGACGCCCGGGCCGTCCTTCCTGACGCTTCGCATACGCTCCCGCAGCCACCATTCGAATCGTGGCTCTGGTCGATGAGGAGAGACGCGGTCAGCAGCGGCCCCTGAAGCGGGTCCTGATCGGGCGGCGCCACCCCAGCTCCCACCTCCCGCACACCCTGCTCCCGAAGATCCTGGCCCTGCCGATCTTCTCGTCCGACCCGCTGTCGTCGGTGGCCTACGCCACCGAGCAGATCATGGTGGTGCTACTGGCCGCGAGCGCGACCTCCAAGCACCTGGTGATGCCGATCGCGCTGGTCATCGCCGCGACGCTGGCCATCGTGGTGATCTCGTACCGGCAGACCGTCCGGGCGTACCCGAACGGCGGCGGGTCCTACATCGTCAGCAAGGACAACCTGGGAACCCTTCCCGCGCTGATCGCAGCGGCCGCACTGCTGGTGGACTACGTGCTCACGGTGGCCGTGTCGGTGGTGGCGGGCGTGGTGGCCATCGTGGGCGCCGCGTCCGGTCTGGCCCACTACACCACCGAGATCTCGCTGGGGTTCGTCGCCCTGCTCACCCTGGCCAACCTCCGCGGGGTCAAGGAATCGGGGGCGCTGTTCGCGTTCCCCACGTATGCCTTCTGCTTCTTCATCTTGCTGATGATCGGGACCGGCTTGGTCCAGTGTGCCATCGGTGGGTGCCCCTCGGCCGCCTCCCAGCACGTCGCCGCGATCTCGGACCTCGCTCGCAACGCCGCGCCGCTCGGGCTGTTCGTGATCCTCCACGCGTTCTCATCGGGGTCGACCGCGCTGACCGGCGTCGAGGCAATCTCCAACGGGGTGCAGGCGTTCAAGCGTCCCCAGGCCCGCAACGCGGCCACCACCCTCGGCGTGATGGGCGTCATCTCGATCACCATGTTCCTGGGGATCTCGTATCTGGCGGTCCACGTGCACGGCCTCGTGCCGCCGGGGCCCGGTTCACGCTCCGTCGTGGGGCAGATCGCGTTCGCGGTGTTCCACGGCGGGATGGGGTTCTACGCCGTGCAGGCGTTCACGGCGGCCATCCTGATCCTGGCCGCCAACACCTCGTACCAGGACTTCCCCCGCTTGTCGGCGATCCTGGCCCGGGACCGGTTCATGCCGCGGCAGTTCGCCAACCGGGGCGACCGCCTGGTGTTCTCCAACGGCATCATCGTGCTGGCCACGCTCTCCGGACTGCTGATCTGGGCGTTCCACGGGAGCCTGGACCGGCTGATCCAGCTCTACGTGGTCGGCGTGTTCACGGCGTTCACGCTGTCGCAGGCCGGGATGGTCGTGCACTGGCTCCGCGAGAAGCACAAGGGCGCACAGGCGGCCCGCAGATGGAGGACCTCGATCGTCCTGAACGCCGTGGGTGCGGTGTGCACCGGGGTCGTGCTCATCATCATCGCCTCCACCAAGTTCCTGGAGGGCGCGTGGATCTCCATCGTGGCCATGGGGATCATCATCGTGCTGTTTCGCAGGGTGAACCGGCACTACTCCATGGTCGGCGCGCAGCTCCGCCGGCAGGCCGTGGCCCCTCGGGTCCCCCGAAACGCGGTGACCCTCCTGGTGCCGCAGGTCGACGAGGCCACCGTCGAGGCCCTGGGCTACATCCGCTCGATCAACCCTGACTCGGTTCGAGCTGTATACCTGTCCGCGGAGTCGCCCTCCGATCACCTGGTTCGTCGGTGGCAGAGGCTGTGCGGCGGGTGGGTTCCCCTGGAAGCGCTTCCCGCGGCCGGGGACCTTCGCGAAGGTGTGCGGACCCACCTGGAGAGCGTTCCCCGGGGGCCGGGGGACTTCGCCACCGTCCTGCTCCCCGAGCTTGTCGACAAGCCCGGGCTGGGGTACCTGGTCCGTCGGCGCGATCTCCTGCGCCTGAAGGCCGGCCTGCTCCGCGAGCGCCGGGTCGTGGTGACCGACGTGCCGGTGGTGGGCTCGAACGGTGGACCGGAACCCTCCACGTTCCTGGTCCCCCACCGGACCGTGGCCCTGGTGTTCGTCTCCGGCGTCCACGACGCCGCCATCCGGGCGGTGAACTACGCGCGCTCCCTGCACGCGGCGGAGACCCGCGCCGTGTTCTTCGCCCTCGACCACGAGGGCACGGACCGGATCATCGAGGAATGGTTCGACCGTCGCCCGGGCATCGCCCTGGACGTGGTCGACGCGCCGTACCGGGACCTGACCGGACCCATGCTGGAGGAGGTCCGCCGCCACACCGCTCGGGAGGACACCGTCGTGTCACTGGTCATCCCGGAGCTCATCCCCAGGCGCGGCCCTCACTACCTCCTGCACCGCCAGACCGCGCTGTTCGTCAAGCGGTTGTTCCTGTTCGAGGAACGGGTGGTGTTGTCGGCGGTCCCCTATCACCTCGAGTAGCTGCCCCGAGGAAACCCTCAGGCCCGGCCGGGGGGTGTGCAAGATCGGTTCTGGGTAGTGTCTCAGCGTGACTCAGGCGGGTCTTCGCCTTCGTAGCGCCAAATGGAACACTCGGACTTCGCGCTCGACTGATCGGTAAGCCTTATGAAATGCGCTCGCCCGCTCGTGGCAGGTCTCGCGGTTGCTGCCGTCCTGACGGGGTGCTCTTCGGACAGTGGTTCCGCGCCCAGAGGATCGCCTGTCCCGGGGACGAACGCCTTCGTCGGTCACAATACCGTCGGTCCGCTCCACGTCGGGGAGCTTGTGGGTCGGTTGAAAAAGGTAGACGGAAACTGCCGCGGATCATTCGGGACGGGGGGTACAAACAACTGGTCCGTGACGCTCCATACCGACGAGCAGTGCCGACTCTACGTCTCAGCCATCACTCGCCCGGCTGGAAAGAACGGCGGCCCTCCCTCCGGTGGGGCCGTCGTGCCTCCGAGCCCCGCACCGTGACCGCTCAGTCAAACTGAGACACGACCCCCTCCGACCCGGCGTAGGATCTCCACCGTGTCGCGGATCGATCGGGTCCGCCGGGCGATGCGGTTGGATTGGCTCGAGATCACGCTGACGGGGCTCGGGCTGCTGTTCCTCGCGCCGTCGGCGTTCCTGGCGTTCTGCTTCGTCTTCCTGGCCATTGGGGTGGGCCTTCGCCGGAGACGCGATCCGCAAGCGCCTGCGGCGCCTGCGTCGCCCCCCGACCACCGGAGCCTAGATCCGGGCCAGGAAGTCCAGCAGCTTCGGCCACGCCGTCTCCCGCGCCCGGGCGTTGGCGTCGGGCGTCGCCCCCTCCAGGCTCTTGCCCGACACCAAGAAATGCCCGCCGATGACGTCCACCCGGAACGGGTCGTACGGAACGGGCATGCCGACTCCGTGCCCGGCATCGGCGTAGTCCAGAAGCATGTCCCGGTACGGGTGGTGGTGAGCCTCGAGGCGTAGCTTCATGGCCTGGTCCATCGGGCACGAAGGCGCGACGTCATCCTGGCCGCCACAGACCATGAACACGGGCGCCCTGATGTCCTCGACGGGGATGGCGACCTCCGGGCGCCCCAGGGTGCCCGGACCGAAGTAGTACGAGCACGGCAGCTCCTTCCCTGCAAGGGTCCAGGAGGAGAGGTTCCGATGCGGAATGGAGCACAAGACGACGTTGCTTCCCACCATCGCCACAACCCCGCCGCGCACCAGGGCCGGGAAATGCGCTCCGAGGAGCAGGGCCGCCTCACCCCCACGGGACACTCCCCAGACGACCAGTCGGTGTGGATCGACCCCCGGCTGGCGGGAGAGCCACCGAAGCGCCGCCACGAAGTACTCCAGGGGGATGCGTTGCAGGTACCGGGGCAACCCCGGTTCGTCGAAGTAGGCCAGCGCCAGCGTGGGATAGCCGTCCGACGCAAGAAGGCCGGCCGAGAAGGTCGTGCTCAGGCCGCCCTCCGATCCCCCGAACAACAGGATCGCCGGGCCGGGCGAGCTGACATCGGGGGCCGCGTAGTAGTTCCCGTAGAAGCCCACCCGTGCGGGTCGAAGCCGCCGGACGCTCACGCCGGGTGAGACCGGACGCCGGACCACACTCCGACGGGCCAGCGTCGCTCCTCCCGCGGTCACGGTCAGGGTAACCGTCTGCCCGTCGTGCTGGAGCACGTCGAAGTACCCGTTCGGCCCCGGATGCAAGGGCGCCATCGACCAGAACAGTCCCATGGGGTCCACGCCCGAATAGCTCCCGGACGACGGCGCGTCGGAGGCCAGGTCGACCACCCCGTCGCCGCCGGCGGTGAACGAAGCTTGCGACTCGAACCGCTTCCCGGTCGCCTCGGTGGTTTGCGCCTCGACCGTGACGGTAGCCTCCGGCGCGAGCCCCGTGACGGTGATGTGCAGCGAGACATCCACCAGTGCGCTCGGATGGTCGACGTGGATCACCACATGAGCCCGCGACGGCGTCGCCGTGACGGTCGCAGCCGATGTTGCCTGCGGAGGCGTGGACGACGTGCACCCAGCAAGCAGCGCGATCGCCGCAGCCACCGCGGCCACGACCGTCCGATTCATGACCGATTCATACCCCGGACGGAGGTCGCCTGGAACGCTTGCAGGCGGGGCCGCGGGGGCGGTGGGGGGACCCGCGGAGGAACGCGGTGCGGAGCCCAAGAGACCGCACGGCGTCCCCCGCTCGCGTTCCGGGGGCGGTGGGGGGACCCGCGGAGGAACGCGGTGCGGAGCCCAAGAGACCGCACGGCGTCCCCCGCTCGCGTTCCGGGAGCGGTGGGCCCCGGAGGTCCCGCGGCAGCCGCCGACACGGGCGGGACCCACGGGTTTCGCTTGTCGAGCGGAGGCGGAGTCGAGGCGACCGAGCCGGTAGGCGAGGGAGACCGAGCGCAGCCGGAGCGAGTTCCCGCGAAGCGGAATGCAGTTACAGGTCGATGTCCGGCGCGACCTGCTGGAGGCCCTCGATGGCAACGGCGAAGAACTCGTCGAGGTCGAGGCCGAGGACCTCGGGGGCCTGGGTGATCTCGTCGCGGTTCACGCCGGGGGCGAAGGCGCGCTCCTTCAGCTTCTTCTTCACCGACGACACCTTCATCCCCGCCGACTTCTCGGGACGTACCAGCGCGGCAGCCACCAGCAGCCCGGCCACGGCGTCCGCGTGCACCACGGCCTTCGACATCAGGTCGGTGCGGTACTGCTCATGGGCGTGGGCCAGCACGCCGTTCACCACCCGCTCGTCCACCCCGGCCTCCCGCAGCCATTCGGCCGCCAGGCGGGCGTGGCGCGAGAGGTCCTCGCCGGTGACGTCCTGGTCCAGGTCGTGGAACAACCCGGTCAGGGCCCACAGCTCCTGGTCGCCGTCCAGGCGCCGGGCCAGGGCCCGCATCACCCCCTCCACCGAGATCAGGTGGCGGACGGTGGTCTCCTTCTGCGTGTGCTCGCGGACCAGGGCCCGCGCCTCTTCAAGCTCCATGGGCGATCACTCCAACAGGTAGGGGACGCTCGACAGGATGACCCGCGGCTCGAACAGCAGCAGCCGCTTCACGAACAGGGCGGTCTGGTTGTGCAGCAGCCAGTGGCGCCACTTCAGGACGATCAGCTCGGGCAGCACCACCGCCACGACGGTGTCCTCCCTGGCGGTGAACCGTCGGACCTCGGCCAGCATGGGGCCGCGGAGGTCCCGGAACGGCGCCTCCACCACGTCCAGTGGGATGTCGTAGCCCTTGGCGGCCCACCGCTCCTGGATGGTTCCGCCCTCCTTCGGGTCGAAGGCGAAGAACACCGCGCGAGTCTCCTGGGCCCGCAGCGAGCGCGTGTAGTTGACCGCGCGGGTGGTGGCGTCGTGGACTCCCGACACGAACAACAGGGCCACGGTCCGGGTCGGCACCAGGGGACGCCCGTCCACTCCCCGAGGGAGGCCCCCCTGGAGCATCACGGGGACGTCTGCCACCACGGTCCCCGGCTGCCGCAGCAGGCCACCCTTCAGCCGGATCAGGTCCCGCCGGCGAAGCAGGTACCCCAGGCCGGGCTCCTCGATCAGCTCCGGCACCACCACGGTCACGAAGTCGTCGGCCCCCCGGGGGATGCCCGCGACGTAGGACTTCACCGCGTCGAGGGTCCGCCCGTCGGAGACCCGCACCACGTCCAGCCCCACCTCGCCCCGGCAGAACTCGCTCCACCGCCCCGCCAGTTCGGCTGGCACCCCACCCCCATCCCGCGACACGTGGACCGCGTGGAGGTCGCTCGGGCGGAACGACCGGACGTACCCGAGCGCCTCCGCCGTGGCCGGACCCACGTCGGAGACCAGCAGCACCACGTGGTTCGACATGGCCGTCCGGGCCGGGAACGCGTGCCTCCCGAGCTGCGTCCTGACCGCCGCGTAATGGCGGTGCACCGCCTCGAGCACGAACACGATGATCACCATCCCCGTCATGGCGATCCAGGCGCCCTGCCGGAACTTCGTGACCGCGGTGATCCCGAGCACGAGCGTGGTGGCCACGCCGCCCACGGCGTTGATGGCGATCGAGGTCCTCCACCCCTGCGAGGACGTGCCGGGGTCCCGGCGAACCCGCAGCCAGTGCCGGACCATCCCGAACTGCGACAGCGTGAACGCCGTGAACACGCCCACGATGTACAGCTGGATCAGCTTGTCCAGGTTCGCGTCGAACCCGATGATCAGCACGATCGACATCGCCGCCAACACCACGATCCCGTTCGAGAACACGAGCCGGTCCCCGAGGTTCCGGAACTGCCGTGGGACGAAGTTGTCCTGGGCCAGGATGGCCAGCAGGCGGGGGAACCCCTGGAACGACGTGTTCGCCGCCAGCACCAGGATCAGCGTGGTGAACACCTGCACCAGGTAGAACCCGGGCCCGCCGTGGAACACCGCGTGCGCGATCTGGGCCACCACGGACCGTTGCGCGCTGACCGTGGCGTGGGCCCGGGTGGCCAGGAACGACACCCCCAGGAACATGGTGATGGCCACGGCGCCCATGTACAGCAGGGTCCGCTGGGCGTTGCGGGCCTGGGGCCGGTGGAAGATGGGCACGGCGTTCGAGATGGCCTCCACCCCGGTCAGCGCGGTGGCCCCGGAGGAGAACGCGTGCAGGATCACGAACAGCCCGAGCGGCGCCGCTACGTGGGCCAGCCCGGGAAGCGCGCGGACCGGCTCGGCCTGCGGGCAGCCACCCGTCGCGCACTGGGCCAGGCCCGCCACGATCACTGCGAACATGGACGCGATGAAAGCGTACGTCGGGAAGGCGAACAGCTTCCCGGCCTCCCGGACTCCCCGGAGGTTGGCCAGGGTCAGCAGCACCACGAACCCCACCGACATCTCCACGGTGTACGGCAGCAGGTGCGGCGCGAACGACACGATGGCCACCACCCCCGCCACCACCGACACCGCCACGGTCATGACGTAGTCCACCAGCAGCGCCCCGGCCCCGATCAGCGCGGGGAGGGTTCCCAGGTTGTCCTTGGCCACCACGTAGGCCCCGCCGCCCGACGGGTAGCCCTTCACCACCTGGACGTAGGACACCACCACGATCGCCAGCAGCGCCGCGATGGCGAACGCGATCGGCATCACCAGGTGCAGGGAACCGGCCCCCGCGGCGAGCAGGACCACCATGATCTGCTCGGTGGCGTAGGCCACCGATGACAGCGGGTCGGAGGACAGGATGGGGAGCGCCAGGACCTTGGGCAGCGTGGAGTGCTCCATGTGCCAGGTCGGCTGGCTCCGGCCCACCAGCAGCCGCTTGATCACGGTGAGGCCGGGACGGCGTGGAGGGGCGGGCTGCTCGGGAATGGGCGTGGACATCGACCGAGCGATTCTAGGGCCCGCCCGGCATGCGCGGCCTTCGGCACCGAGCGATACGCTAGGAACCGATGAAGGTCGTGATCATGGGGTGCGGCCGCGTTGGGGCCGAGCTCACCGTCCAGTTGGCCAAGGCCGGCCACGAGGTCGTCATCATCGACAAGCGGGCGGATGCCTTCTCCCGGCTCCCGCCCGAGTTCGAGGCCAGGCAGGTCGTGGGCGTGGGGTTCGACCGGGAGATCCTGGAGGAAGCGGGCATCAAGGACTGCGACGCGTTCGTGGCGGTCTCCTCCGGGGACAACTCCAACATCGTGTCGGCCCGGGTCGCCCGCGAGCACTACCACGTACCGAACGTGATCGCCCGGATCTTCGACCCGCGCCGCGCGGAGATCTACGAACGCCTGAACATCCCCACGGTGGCCAGCGTCCGGTGGACGGCCAAGCAGATCATGCTGATGCTTTCCCACTCCCGGGAGGAGATCAAGGAGAGCCTGGGTGGGGGCGAGCTGTTCCGGATGCGCATCGAGATCCCCGAGCACCTGGTGGGCCAGCCCGTCTCCGCCCTCACCGCCGACCGGAAGGTCACCGTGGCCGGCGTGGACCGGGGCGGCCGGGGCTTCATCCCCGACGCTTCCAGCACCTTCCAGGAAGGCGACATCGCCCACGTCATCGTGCACCGCGACGCCCTGGACACCCTGGACCAGCTCCTTGCCCCGGTGGCGGAAGGGTGACGCGATGAAGGTCGTGGTGGCCGGCGGCGGGGCGGTGGGGCGGCACCTGGCGGCCGACCTTCAGGAGCGGGGGCACGACATCACGCTCATCGACCAGAACCCCGCGGTGACGGCGAAGATCGACGCGACCGCGCCGGGGGTGGAGGTCATCCTGGGCGACGCCTGCGAGCTGTGGGTGCTGGAGAAGGCCCACGTCCGGGAGGCCGACGCCCTGGTCGCGGCGACCGGGGACGACGAGGACAACCTGGTGATGTCCCTGCTCTCGAAGCAGGAGTTCGGGGTCCCCCGGGTCCTGGCCCGGGTCAACCACCCCCGCAACGAGTGGCTGTTCACCGACCAGTGGGGGGTGGACGACGCCGTCTCGCCGCCGCACATCCTGACCTCGCTGGTGGAGGAAGCGGTGACGGTGGGCGACCTGGTCCGGCTGCTCCGCCTGGAGCGGGGCAAGGTTGGGCTGGTGGAGGTGAAGCTGACTGCTGGCTCGCTGTTCACGGGAAGGCCGCTGTACGAGCTCCGCCTGCCGCCGGACTCCACCATCGTGGCCATCCTCCGGGAGGGCCACGTGATCATCCCCCAGCCCGAGACCGTCCTGGCCGCCGACGACGAGCTCCTGGCCCTGGCCGCCCCGGAGGCCGAAGACGCCTTCCGCACCGCCCTGATGGGCCCCCGCGAGGATCGGTAGGCCTGAGAGAAGGCAACCCTCGCACGGGGAACGGCAGGGGTCGGCAGTCGCGCTCAGGCGGCGAAGTCGAACTTCGGGTTCACCATCTTGCGGCCGCCGGACTGGGACTGGACCAGCACGCCCTCCACCACTAGCCGCTTTCCCAGCACCAGGCCGGGGATGCCCCGGCGTCCGGTCCACACCGCGGTGACCTCGCCGGTTCCGTCGGAGAGCACCGCCTCCAGGGAGTCCGAGGCTTCCCCCGGGATCATGGAGGTCCGCTTCACCACGGCGGCCAGGCGGACCTGGGTCCGTGACGGGGCGTCCGCGATCCGAATCGTGTCGGGAACGGAGGCCGCCCACTCGGCCACCGTGCCGGCCAGCCGCTCCTCGTCCGTCTCCGAGAGCCGCCGCATGAACCGGCGGAACGCCCCCATCCCCTCGACCCTGCCCGCCGCCGCGCGCTACCTCTCGGCGGGTGTGGCCTTGGGAGGCGCCAGGGCCACCCCCCGACGGGACTTCGAGTACCAGATCGCCGCCGCGAGGATCAGGCCGGCCACGATCCCGATGGCGGCGCGCGATCCGATCCCGCCGCCCACCGAGTACTTCACCACCAGGGGCACGATCAGCAGGGCCACCAGGTTCATCACCTTGATCAGCGGGTTCAGCGCCGGGCCGGCGGTGTCCTTGAACGGGTCTCCCACCGTGTCGCCGATGACCGTGGCCTTGTGGGGCTCGGAGCCCTTGCCGCCGTACAGGCCCTCCTCCACCAGCTTCTTGGCGTTGTCCCACGCTCCGCCGGAGTTCGCCAGCATCACCGCCAGCAACTGGCCGGTGAGGATGGCCCCGGCCAGGAACCCACCCAGCGCCTCGGCCTTCAGGAAGAACCCCACGATCACCGGGGCCAGCACGGCCAGCAGCCCCGGCGTCAGCAGCTCCTGCAGCGACGTCCGGGTGACCAGGTCCACCACCCGGCTGTAGTCCGGCTGCTCGGTGTAGTCCATGATCCCCGGGTGCTCGGCGAACTGGGTCCGGACCTCCATCACCACGCCCGAGGCCGCCCGCCCCACCGCCCGGATGGCCAGCGCTGAGAACAGGAACGCCACCGACCCGCCGATCAGCAGGCCGACCAGGACCTCCGGGTTGTCCACCCGGATGTGGAAGTTGGGGATCCCGGACTTCGACCGGAACGCGCCGAACAGCGACGTCGCGGCGATGACCGCGGTGGCGATGGCGACGCCCTTGGTGGTGGCCTTGGTGGTGTTCCCGATGCCGTCCAGCTCCTGGAGGGTCACGGCGCCCTGGCCGGTCACGTCGCCGGACATCTCCGCGATCCCCTGCGCGTTGTCCGAGACCGGGCCGTAGGTGTCCATGGACACGATCACGCCCACCGTCGAGAGCAGGCCCATCCCGGTGAGGGCGATGAAGTACAGGCTCTGGTCGATGTGCCCGTGGCCCAGGAAGAAACCGCCGAGCACGGCCCCGGCCACCATAAGGAGCGCCCACACGGACGACTCCAACCCGGCGGCGAAGCCCGACAGGACCGTGGTGGCCGGTCCGGTCAGGGAGGCCTCGGCGATGTCCTTCACCGGCCGCCGCCGGGTGGAGGTGTAGTGCTCGGTCAGGACCTGGATGACCACGGCCAAGGCCAGGCCGATCAGGACGGCCCAGAACGCCCGGTAGTCCTTGAGGTACAGGCCCGCCGCCCCCAGGACGCCGAGCCCGGACAGGAGGGCGGAGAGGAAGAACCCCCGGTTGATGGCGCGCTGGCCGTGCTCGGTGTCCGACCGTGGGGTCACCGCGAAGATGCCCACCACCGCGGTGAGGGTCCCGATCATCATCACCACCAGGGGGAAGATCACGCCCAGCACACCGAACGTCCCGAACCCCAGGATGATGGCCGCGACCAGGGTCACCTGGTAGGACTCGAACAGGTCGGCGGCCATCCCGGCGCAGTCGCCCACGTTGTCGCCCACGTTGTCGGCGATGACCGCGGCGTTCCGCGGGTCGTCCTCGGGGATCCCCTGCTCCACCTTCCCCACCAGGTCGGCCCCGACGTCGGCGGCCTTCGTGTAGATCCCGCCGCCGACTCGCATGAACATGGCGATGAGGGCCGCCCCGAACGCCAGGCCCTCCAGCACGTCGGGCGCGTCCGGCAGCTTGTAGATGAGCAGGATCAGCGCCGCCCCCAGGAGCCCCAGGCCCACGGTGAACATGCCGGCCACGCCGCCGGTGCGAAACGCGATGGTCAGGGCGCGCCGGTACCCGGACTCACGGGCGGCGTTGGCCACCCGCACGTTCCCCTGCACGGCCAGTCCCATCCCGACGAACCCGGTGGTGGCGGACAGGCATGCGCCGAACACGAAGGCGATGGAGCGGCCGAACCGGATGGCCAGCGCGGAGTGCACGTGCCCGGCCGGCACCGGAAGCACGAAGAAGAGCAGCACGGTGAGGACAGCAGCGAACGGCGCGAGCGTGCGGAACTGGCGGTTCAGGTAGGCGCGGCTCCCCACCTGGATGGCCCGGGCGATCTCGCGCATCTTCTCGGTGCCCTCGGGCGCCTTGAGCACCCCGACCCGCAGGAAGTAGGCAACAACCAGCGCCAGCAGCGACACGACCACGATGACCCACAACAGTCCGGTGTCGAACGAGCGGAAGGCGGTGGTCTGCGCGCCCGCCGCGGCCAGGTACGTCATCGATCCTCCAGTTTTCCAGAACGCGTGGATGCCCGGGCCGACGACCGTCGCTCCGGCCCGAGGGGCGCCGAGCGCCGGAGGATTATAGGCGGGCCGTGTTCTCCGCCACGAGGGACCCTCGGCGGCGGAGGGTTACGCGACGACGTCCCAGACGTCCCGGTGGAGCATCTCCTGGACGAGGCCCATGGCCTGATCGGCGACCTGGTCGGAGGGATCGGCTTCCAACCGTTCCAGCAGGACCTGCCTGGCGTGCACCGCGGCCACCCGGTGGCCGTCGCAGCAGCCCAGCAGGTCCTGGACCGCTTCCTCGGTGGTGGTGCCGCTGCGGGCGTGCGAGAGCGCCCGCTCCACGAGCTCGTCGCTCATGCTCATGGTGCCCCCTTTCCCTGGAGGGAACCGCCGGGAGGGAGGTCCCGGCGCTCCTCGCACCATCCGTTCTGCCCTCCGCGGCCGGGAGCAAACCAGGCGTCTCACGCGTGGCCGGGCGCCTCCCCGACATAGAATTCCCCAGGCGAGCCGGGAAGCCTGGTCGGCATCTTGCCCTCGAGCGCAAGGAGTCGACGTGAGGATGGCCCTGCGGTGAGCACCTCCCTTGCGGTCCCGGTGTTCCTGGCCGCGGCGGTGGTCAGCCTGGGCATGAGCTGGCTCCTGGTCTCCAGCCTGGAACGGGTCGGGGAGCGCCTGGGCCTGTCCGAGGCCCTGCTCGGGATCGTGGCCGCCCTAGCCGCGGACGCCCCCGAGATCACCGCGGCCATCACCGCGCTGGTCCATCACGAGCCCCGGGTGGGGGCGGGCGTCGTGATCGGCTCGAACGTGTTCAACCTGGCGGCCCTGCTCGGGCTGGGAGCGGTCCTGGCCGGCCGGATCGCCCTGCACCGCCGGGTGATCCTGCTGGGAGGCGTGGTGGCACTGGCGGTCGCGGCCGTGTGCCTGGCGGCGGTCCTCGGGCTCGTCTCCGCCCTGGCCGGCCTGCTCATCACCGTGGTCGTCCTGGGGCTCTACCTGTTCGTGCTGGGCGAGGGACCCCGCAGGCTCAAGCGGCTCCCGCTTCCGCGACGATGGGGCGCCTGGCTGAGCTCGGCGGTCCGGGAAGAGGAACTGGAGCTGGTCGTGGCCATCCGGCCGCAACGGGGACGGCCGCGGGACGCCGCGGTGGCCACCGGTTCCCTGCTCCTGGTGGTGGGAGCCAGCGTGGCCATGGAACGAGCCGCGGTCACGCTGGGGAACCGCTGGGGTGTCCCTCCGCTGGTGGTCGGAGGGCTGGTGCTCGCCGCGATCACCAGCCTCCCCAACGCGGTGGCGGCGAACTACCTGGCGGCGAAGGGCCGCGGAGCGGCCACCCTCAGCACCGCCCTCACCAGCAACAACCTCAACGTGGTGGTGGGGTTGCTGCTCCCCGCCACCATCGTCGGCCTGCAACCTCCGTCCGGGCGCACGACCCTCGTCGCCGCCTGGTACGTGGGCCTCACCGCCGTGGTGCTGGGCTGGGCCTACCGGGACCACAGCCTCCGACGGGTCGCCGGCCTGGTGGTCATCGTCGCGTACCTGGTGTTCGTGGGGGTGTTGCTGAAGACGACCGGCGCGGTCTGACCGGCCGGTCGCGAAGCTAGGGTTCGGGCTCCGCCGGCGGCGCGTCGACGATGGCCATGCGGACCACGGAGCCGCCGTCCGGGCGAGGGGACAGCTGGAAGTCGTCCACCAGCCCCTGGATGAGCGGCAGGGACAGCCCCCGTTCGAAGCTGAAGTCGAGCGAGTCCGGGTCCCCGGCGCTGGGGACCTCCATGACCGGGAACTCGCCCCGATCCTCCACCACGATGAGGAGCCGGTCGCCCTCCAGGTCGGCCCGGATCTCCACGGGGTCGGCCCGGCCGACCCGCGCGCTCATGGTCACCGCGTTCGTGCATGCCTCGGAGGCCACCAGCTTGGCGTTCTCCACGCTGTCCGGGGAAAGCCCGCCGAGCCGCGCCGTCGCGCCGACCACGTGGCGAACCAACCCGACGAACTCGGCCGCGGGCGGGATCTCGATCGCGACGTCCGGGATGTCGGCGCCGGCACGGTCGGCGGGGTCGGCGGCGTCCGCGGCCATCAGGACAGGGCCTCGTCGGTCGATCCGAAGATCGGGAACACCTTGGCCAGGCCCGTGATGTCGAAGATCTTCATGATCCGGTCCTGGGTCACCACCAGCCGGAGCTCACCGTCGTTCGACTTCACCCGCTTCAGCCCGCCCACCAGCACCCCCAGCCCCGTGGAGTCCAGGAAGTCCACCGAGGACATGTCCACCACGATCTGGGTGGCGCCCCCCTCCACCAGGTCGATGAGGGCCTGCCGGAGACGGGGGGCCGTGTAGACGTCGATCTCTCCCCGCAGCGTCACCACGCTGCGGGTACCGCGCTTGTCTGTTTCCAGCTCGAGGTTCATGGGCGGAAGGTTACCCTCAACGCTCCGGTTCACGCAGACGGATGCCGACTCCGGCTCCCTGGAACAGCTGGTCGCTCACCCTTTGGTTGAAGTTCGGGCCGACCGCCGCTACCCTTCCCCGGTCTTGTCCGACGCTCGACACGCTCTCCCTTCCAGCCGCCTGCGCGTCGCGGCGATCGCCGCCGTCATCGTGGTGGTGGGCGGCGGCGTCGCGTTCTTCCTGCTGAGGAGCCACGGCTCGTCGAGCACCCCGGGCTCCATCACCACGACGGGGTCCCCCTCGGCCAAGACGCCGCCCTTCGACTTCAAGCTGCTGGGGGACACGGCCATCCCCTCCTCCACCACCACCAAGATGGCCGATCTGAAGCCCGTGGCGGACCAGTCGGCCAAGGAGATCGTGCAGACCCTCGACCGCATGTACAGCCTGGCGTTCCTGGACCCCTCGAACTGGCAGCACGGCACGTACGCCAACGTCTTCGGGTTCTTCGACCTGGGCAAGGCGCAGAAGCGGGCCGCCCAGGACACCGCCCTGCTCACGCTGGGGACCGGCGCCGACGACCAGTTCTCCACGGTGCTCCCGACCTCCGGCACGCTGAAGGTCCGCGTCCTGATGGACCAGAGCGGCCACGCCTACCTGGCCGTGGCCATCGCCCATTTCGTGGCCCGGGCCACGGACAAGTCGGGGTCGGGCGAGACGGCCGTGGTGAGCACCGCCCAGTACTTCATGCACGTCCAGGAGGGCGGCTGGACCATCACCGGCTACGACGTGGAAAGGAACGACCACCCCGTGAGAGTCAAACCCACTCCCGTCCCGTCTTCCAGCGTCTCGACGAGCGCGAGCGCATGAGACGCCGCGTCGCGTTCGTCGCCGCGGCCCTGGCCACGTGGGTGGCCGGGTCCGCGCTGGGCACCACCCCCATTCCGCACGCGGCGGCCCAGCCGTTCATGACCATCGGGGCCGCGCACTCCGCCGAGCTGCTGCCGGCCCTCGACGGCAAGAAACCGGTGTTCATCCTGGCCCTGGGCACCGACACCAGGAAACACAACGACATCGGGTGCGGCTGTGCCGACTCCATCCACCTGATCGGGATCAATCCGCGCAAGCGAAACGCCACCGTCCTGGGGTTCCCGCGCGACTCCTGGGTGGAGATCCCCGGCCGCGGGATGAACAAGATCAACACGGCCCTGCACTACGGTGGGCCGAGCCTGATGGTCCAGACCATCGAGTCCATCACCGGGATCCACATCGACTTCTACGTCCTGACCACGTTCGGCGGGCTCACCGACATGGTCAACAGCGTCGGCGGGGTCACGGTGGACGTGCCGTACCCCATGCACGACCACTACTCCGGCGCGGACTTCGATCCCGGCTCCATCCACATGGACGGCAAGCAGGCCCTGTCCTTCGCCCGCGACCGCCACGACGTGCCCAACGGGGACCTCAGCCGGTCCATGGACCAGGGCATCCTGTTCCTCTCGGCCCTGGCCGAGTTCCGGGACGACTTCGACAAGAGCCCCAGCAGCCTGCTCACGTGGATGGGGGCGGGCCTGCGCAACATCGAGACCGACCTGCCCATCGACGAGATGCTGAAGCTCGCCTTCACCGCGGCCGAAGTCAAGCCGGCCAAGGTGAAGAACCTGATCGTGCCGGCCACCGTGGGCACGGTCGGATCGGCCAGCGTGGTGTTCATCTCCAGCTCGGCCAAGGACATCTACGCGAACATGAAGGACGACGGGCTGGTCAACTAGCCTCGCCGCGCTGGGGCCCCTTCACTGGAACAGCGGATCCAGGTCCGCGTACCCGAAGCCCCGGCGGAGCAGTTCCGTCCTGGCCAGGACCAGACGGACGTCGGCTCCTGACAGGCGGGTCCTCCACGACAGGTCCATCTGGACCCCGGCCGGCCAGCGCATCCGCATCTCGTTCCCCAGGACATGGTGCTCGTGCCCCATCAGGGCATCGATCCACGCGTCCGGGGTCGTCGCTCCGAGGAAATCGAGCATCCTCGCGACTTCCTGCTCGGTGCGAATGCACATGTCTTCATACCGGACGGTGAGCCAGCGGTCCTCGGGGAAGGCACGACGGAGCCGAAGGACCTGCCGTTGCCGGCGCACCCACCCGCGGACGCTGGCGTCCACGGTCGCCTGGCTGTGGCGCAGGTCGGAGCTCACGAATCCCAGCGGGTGGCGGACGAGGTGGATGACCTGCGGGACCAGACCCGAGAACCCGGTCAGGAAGCGGACCCGCATGGGGTCCTTGGACGTGTACACCAGGATGGGCTTGCCGGCGCATTCGGTCACGGATTCGACCAGCGCGGCGTTGCGCAGGCCGATCTCCCGGAGCCGTCCGCCCGAGGTCTCGCTTCGGGCCAGGAGCCGAGCGCGGGCCCGGTCCAGGGAATCGGCTCCCAGCGATCGCACCAGGATGTGCCGTGTGAGCGCGTGCGTGCCCAGCGTGAAGGACGTGTTCCATTGCCGCGCGCCGAAGTCGAACCCTCGACGGTGCATCGCCTCGGACACACGCCGCCAGAAGTCGCAATCACCGAGGGGAGCGCCGCACGAACATCGGTAGGCGGGCCACAGGACGCGACTCATGGCCCCGTTCAACTCGCCCAGGCTCAGCACCTCCGGGTGGGCGTTCACCAGCAGCGCGAGCAGAGTCGATCCGGTGTAAGAGGTCCCGACCACGCAGGCCAGCCGTGCAGAGTGCGACGGCGGCCCGGGGTGGTCCAGCACTGAGGGAGCCCGCCGGGTGCGGGGCGAATCGGGGATCGGCGGGCGGGGTCGCGGCTCGGACGCACGTATCGCCGCCATCGCTCGCCCACCTCCCCCAAGACGGCTCCGCCGTCCTGGCCCGTCGGATTGTACGGTGGCGGGGGACCGGCCACGATTCCGTCTGCCCGGCAGGGAGCAGCCCAGCTCGTTCAGCTCGTGCGGGCCACCAGGTAGGCCACGAACCCCGCGTAGAACACCCCCTGGAGCAGCAGCAGCCTCGGGCCGAGCCGGCCCCGGACCACCAACGCCGCGTACAGCATCGTCCCCGCACCCAGCGCCACCAGGGCCGCCACCAGAGCCTCGTGCGACAGCTCCCACGGCGTGAACAGCAGCCCGATCGCCACCGGGAACACGGCCTGGAACACCATCGCGCCGGTGATGTTCCCGACGGCCAGGGTGTCCTTGCCCCGGCGGGCCCAGATCACGCTCGCGTTGAAGATCTCGGGCAGCTCGGTAGCGACGGGCGCCACCAGCAGGGCGAACGGCAGCGGCCGGACATGGAACCGGTGGGCCAGGTCCGTCACCACCGCCACGAACAGGCGAGCCCCGCCGATGATGACGGCCAGCCCGACCAGGGTCTGCACCACGCTGGCCCCCGTGGGCGGGCCCCCCCCTGACGACCGGTGTCCCGCCAGCGCGCGCAGGTACAGCCGCTTGATCTCGCCCGCGGCCTCCTGCTCGATGTCCTTCTCCACGGGGCTCCGGAAATGCCTCCGCACGTACAGGCCGTACGCCACCACCAGCCCACCGGCCAGCGCCCAGTGGAAGGGCTTCCAGTGCCACAGCCCGGCCACGATGGCCAGGGAGAACAGCGGAAGGAACACGCCGAGGTCCAGGCGCGGGACCCGCGGGTTGGCGCGGATGTCCCGGGCCCGCCGGCCCCTCGCGGAGAACACCAGGACGGTCAGGGCCAGCACGAACATGGCCAGGGTGGTCAGCATGAACGGCGCCCCGAGGATGGCCCCGATGCCGATCTCCTTGCCGGTTTCGTGGCCGAGCATGATGGCGATGAGCGGCAGCACGGTCTCCGGCAGCGCGGTGCCCACGGCCGCCAGCACACTGCCGACCGCGCCCTCGGAGAGCCCGAAGCCCTCCCCCACCCACTCCACCCCGTTGGTGAACAGCTCCGCCCCGCCCAGGATCACCCCCAGGGCCACGACGAGCCAGAACCAGTCCACTGAGCGCCGATCCTAGCGAGAGACGGGGAGGCACTCCCCTCTTCGAGCCCGCGACTTCGCCGGAACCGGTTCACCTTCCGGCCGGTCCGTCCTCCTGTATGGGGGTGGCGCACGACACCGTCGCGGGCCAGGCCCGCGTTGCCGAGATCGAACGCCTGTACCGGGAGGGAGGCGCACGGATGTGGCACGCGGTCCTCGCGTTCTCGGGCGATCGGGAGGTGGCGAACGACGCCGTGGCCGAGGCGTTCGCGCAAGCGTTGCGAAGAGGCGAGATGATCCGGGACCCCGAGCGCTGGATCTGGCGGGCGGTGTTCCGGATCGCGGCGGGCGAGCTGAAGGACCGGTCCCGTCGAGCCCAGGCGCCACTCGACATCCCGCCTGAGGTCGAGCAACCGGCGCACGACCTCGTCGAGGCGCTCGCCCGCCTCGCCCGGATGCAGCGAGGCGCGGTGGTCCTTCACCACCTGGTGGGTCATCCCGTGAAGGAGACGGCGGCGATCCTGGGCTCGACCCCTGCGGCGGTGAGGGTCCACCTCTCGCGCGGCAGGAAACGGCTGCGGACGATCCTGGAGGAGGAAGATGTCTGATCTTTCGGAGCGCTACCGGCTCCTGACCAGTCTTCCGGCGCCGGACCTGTGGCCGGACATCGAGCGTCGCACGCCTGGACCGGCTCGGGGGCGGCCGCCACGGCGGCTGCTCACGGCGGCGGTCGCCCTCGCCGTCGCGGCGGCGGCCATCGGGTTCGCCATCCGCTCGTTCGGCCTGCAGCACGAGACCCCGTCCCCCGGCTCGACCCCGAGCCCCACGCCCTCCGAGCTGACGGCGCGGGTCACCGCCGCCATCCCGATCGGCCCCAGGGGACAGGTGCCCTCGGTCGCGTACGGCGCGGGTTCGGTGTGGGTGGCCTACTTCGATACGTCCCCGGATCAGCACGGCCATCTGGTGCGGGTGGACCCCCAGACCAACCAGGTGGTCGACGACATCGTCGTGGACACGTTTCCGTCGTGGGAGGTCGGCGGCGGAGGGCTCACGGTGTCCGACGGGTCCGTGTGGATCACCGGCTCGATCGAGTCGACCCGATGCCCGGACCCGGGCCTCTTCCAGGCCGGGCGCTTCCAGGCCGCGCTGGTGCGCGTGGACGCCGCAACCGACACACCCGGCCAGACGATCTGCCTGGGGGGGCACTTCGGCGCCGACGTGGCCGTGGACGACGCGGGCGTATGGGTGCTCGTGTTCGGCGACCATGACCGGATGTTGTCCGTGGTGCACGTGGACCCGAGTACGGGCGACGTGCTCGGACGGACCGAGCTCCAGCAACACTACGGCCACTGGCTGTTCGCGGTGGGGGGCTCGATCGTCGCCGGGGTGAACGAGGTGTCGGGCGCGGATGTGGGAAACTCCGTACTGGCCGTCATCGACCCAGCAACGGGGGTCCTGCGGGACACCATCCCACTCCATTCCTCCGCGTGGCTGGCATCGGATGGCGAACAGTTGTGGGCGGCTACGGGCGACGGCCTCGAGCGCCTGGACCCGGTGACAGGTGCGGTGACGGCGGGCCCGTACGCGGTGGCCAATACGGGCGATGCCCTCGCCGTCGGCCCCGAGTACGTGTCGTTCCTCGCCCCCGAAGGCCGGCAACTCCTGCTGCTTCGCCTGAACCCGGCCACGGGGCAAACGACCCCGATCGAAGTCCAGGGCGGATTCGAGTGGAATGCACTGGCCCAGGCACCCGGCACGCTGTGGGGCCTGGGCTTCGACGGAACCCTCTACCGGGTGGACCTGCCGCCGTAGCCTTCCAAGCGGGGCTTCACTCCTCACCAGCCGCCGGGGCGGCCGCGGGTCAGCCGCCCGGGTCGAGGCGGCCGATGTCGCCCAGCACGGCCTCGGGCGCCCGAGGCGAGACCGCAACGTCCTCCACCACCCTGCCGTCGCGGAGGCGCACGACCCGGTCGCCCCGCGCCGCCACCAGGGGGTCGTGGGTTGCCACCACGACGGTCAGCCCGCGGTCCACGCGCAGTCCCACCAGCAGGTCCATGATCTCCGTCCCGGTGGTTGAGTCGAGGTTCCCGGTCGGCTCGTCCGCCAGGACCAGGCCCGGCTCGTTGATGAGGGCCCGGGCGATCGCCACTCGCTGCTGCTCGCCTCCCGACAGCCGGGCGGGGAACGACGCGGCGCGGTCTCCCAGCCCGACCGCGTCGAGCAGCTCCCGAGCCCGGCCGAACTTGTCGAACGAGGTCCGGTACGGGAGGGCCGGCGCCGCGACATTGTCCAGCACGGACAGCGCGGGCAACAGGTGGAACCGCTGGAACACGAACCCGATCGTCCGCCGGTATCCGGCCTGCTCGCCCCGGGAGAGCGCGGTCACCTCCCGTCCGTCCACCTCGATGCGCCCCTCGTCTGGCCGGTCCATGGCCCCCACCACGTGCAGCAGCGTCGACTTCCCCGACCCCGACGGGCCCATCACCGCCACGATCTGCCCCGCCGGAACCTCCATCGACACCGCCTCCAGTGCCACGACGCCCGCGCCGTTGGAGAGGTACCGCTTCGATACTCCCTCGAGCTCTATCGAGAACCCCATCCGCTCACTCCTCCGCCAGCACCGTCGGTGGCGGGGTCCGCCCAACCACGGTCGCCGGCACCACCGAGGCCACCACGGCCACCGCCACACCTGCCAGGGCGGCCACGACGCCGGCAAGCACCTCGCGACCCCCGACCCCACCCGTCGCCAAGGCCGCCACGACCACGCCCAGGATGGCCCCGGGCACCGATCCCAGGACCCCGATGCCCACGCCCTCGTAGGCCACCAGCCGCCCGAGGTGGGCGCCTCCCCACCCGGTTGCCCGGAGGGTGACCACCTCCGCGGCCCGCTCCCGAAGATTCAGGAACAGCACGTCGGCCACGGACAACCCAGCCAGCGCGACCGCAAGCGCAACGCTCGCCAGGTCCACCGCACGGACCTGCACCGAAACGAAATTGCCCAAGAGCGTCCCGATCAGGGCTCCCCGGAAGGCAAGCTGAACCGCGAGCAGCAGTGACAACGCGCCCACCCCGATGAACAGGCCCCCGGCCGCCAGGAGGGTCCGGCCCGGGACCCGGAGCAGCTCCACTACGGCCATCGTCGCGATGTGCCGCGCGGACCGGCCCCCTCCGCGGGTCGCGACGGACGGCCGAACCGCGTCGAGAGGAAGGCCCCGAGCGGCCCGCCAAGCCGGCGGCAGGCCCGCCAGGAGGGAGACCAGCACGGCGATCGGAGCCACCAGCAGGGTGCGAACCAGGCCGATCCGAAGGTCCAGGATGGATACCAGGGCGGCGGCGATCGCCGTGCCCACGAGGCCGGCCAGGAACCCGATCACCAGGACCTCCCCCAGGACGCTTCGGAAGATCTTCCGCTGCGTCCACCCCATCGACAGGAGGGTGCCGATCTCGCTGCGGCGGGTCCGAACCGCTGCCAACGCGCCGTTCGCCAGGAACAGCGCCGAGATCACCAGGACGAGCGCGAAGAGCGCGAGGCTCTTGCGATCGAGCGCGGAGAGGATGATCACGGCGACGCCCTTCTTCACCCAGCCCTCCCGGAGGGTCAGTGGCGGCCGCCCGAACTTCCCGGCGGGCAGGTGCACGAGGAGGGGGTGCGGCGAGGATCCAGCCGTGATATCGACCGCCAACCCGGTCTCGTCATGGATGGCCTGGGCCACGCGTCGCACGCGCTCCCGGCTGAGCGGGTCCGGACCCGTGACTCCCGCCACCTTGACCCGGATCACGCTGATGGGCGCCTTCGCGTTCAGGCCGTGGAAGAAGCGGGAGTCGGTGAATGCACCAGCCGCCCGGAGCGTGGTCAGCATGAACGGCGGCTGCTCGATGTACCCGCCCATGTTGGCCGACGGAAGCAGAGACTGCCCGCCGAGAGCTTGCTTGCTGGCCGAGTCGGCGGGCTTCGCCACCGGCGGGTAGTAGGACTCGAGCGGGACGCGCGACAGCGGGCTGAACCCCGGGAGCTTGGTGGGGTCGAACCTCCCCACGACCTGCACCCTGGCCCCGAAGAAGCTCCCCTCCTGCCCCGAATAGGGTGAACCGTGGACCTCCAAGGTCCTGAACTGCGCGTCGTCGCTGCCGGGCGGCGCCGGGAAGAATCCCTGGAAGCTCGGCACCTTCCAGTTCGACGGAGGATTGGTCGCGGGCGACGCCTCCAGGTGGTCCGTTCCCTCCGATCGATAGCCAACCGGCCCGGCCGTCCATGTGGCCACGAGCCCCGAATGGGCGCTCGCCAGCTGCTTCAAGAGCAGGTTGTACATCGAGTCGGGCGAGAACGACTGGGTGCCGACCGGCGCTCCCGGGAGCGAGGTCAGGAACGGATACGCCTGCTTGGACGCAAGGATGGCCGGGACATCCGACCCGGCGGGCGGCTGGAGCCGTTCCACGGTGACACGCAGGGACTCGTCGACGTAGGTCCTCGAGGCCGCGATGACGGGAATCACGATGCCGTAGCCAAGGCCGAGCGGCTCACGTCGGTAGGTGTCGGAGATTCTGAGGCGCCGACCCGACACGATCGTGTGGTCGAGGGCCAGCAAGCGATTCTCCTGGGTCGGATCCACAGCCGAGACGAGAAGGGGGAACGGGAGGCTCACAGCCGAACCCACGAAACCGGCCCGATAAGGGGTTCTCCTCACCTTTCCGTGGGTAGCCGGACCGTGATCCCTCCGCAGCACAGGTAGATCATCGCGATGACCGCGGCGGCCGAGTGGTGCCCGTAGCCCCGGTGGTTGATGAGCCGGATCTTCGAGTTGAGCCCCTC
>WNGL01009846.1_pt1 | contig 35424 bp, 34 predicted proteins | sample 5400591 | NCBI WGS metagenome assembly WNGL01 (sample SAMN13153377, study PRJNA577476) | soil metagenome | isolation source: 80 cm soil or saprolite under Garry oak tree replicate 1 | place: USA:California | collected 2016-06-15
GCAGGAAGATCGAGCCGAACATCCCGAAGAACATCAGCAGCGAGGCCGCGTTGGTCACGGCGAAGCCGCGGCTGCGGAACAGGTGCAGCGGCAGCATCGGCTCGCGCGCCCGCAGTTCCCAGCCGATGAACGCGGCCACCAGCAGTGCGCCGATCACCAGGGGCGGCAGCACGGTGAGGCTGGTCCAGCCGTGGTCGTTGCCGCGGACGACGCCGAGCACGATACCGAGCAGGCCGACGCTGGCCAGGACCAGGCCCGGCAGGTCCAGGCTGGTCGAGGGCCCGCGGCTCTCGGTGAGACGGAGCCGGGCGATCGGCAGCAGCGCGATGCCGATCGGCACGTTCAGCCAGAAGATCCACTGCCAGGAGGCGCCCTCCACCACCGCCCCGCCGACCAGCGGGCCGATCGCGATGGCCAGGCCGCCGACGGCGCCCCAGGCGCCCAGGGCCAGGCCGCGGCGCCGCGGGGACACCGCGGCTGACAGCAGCGTGAGGGTTAGCGGGATGACGATGGCGGCGCCCACGCCCTGCACGGCCCGGGCGGCCACCAGCGCGCCGATGCCGGGCGCCATGGCCGCGGCCGCCGACCCGGCGGTGAACAAGCCGAGACCGATCGTGAACAGGCGTCGGCGGCCGTAACGCTCACCCAGCGTGGCCCCGGTGAGCAACAGGACGGCGAAGGTGAGGGTGTAGGCGTTCACCGTCCACTGCAGCCCCTCCAGCGAGGCGTGCAGGTGCTCACGGATGGACGGCAGCGCGGTGGTCACCACGAGGTTGTCGAGCGAGGCCATGAACAGCGCGGTCGAGGTTATCGCGAAGGTCCATGCGGTGCGGTGCCTGGCGGTCATCGCTTCTCCTTATAGAAGTGAGTAGTCACTAACTTTCCGGATCAAAAAAATAGGGGGTGCGGGGTGAGCGTGCGGCTAGCAGGTGTCCTCGGGGCAGCCTTCTCCGTCCTTCGGGCACCAGCTCGTCCAGCGCTCGTCGACGGCGGGCAGGTCCATGGCGGCGGCGACGTTCATCAGCATGCCGACGGCGAAGAAGTCCACCACGGTCTGGAAGGGCAGGCCGGTGATCCGTTCGACCATTTCCCACAGATGTTTGTAGGCGGCCCGGGTGGTGTCGCGGATCTCGGGATCGCTGCAGGCGGCGTAGATCTGCATCTGCAGCAGGAGCAGGGTGCGGTTGTCGAGCAGGCGCGTGTATCCGTCGGCCATCGCGGCCAGCGCCTCGTCGCCGGTGAGGTCGCCCGCTGCGGCCGTGAACGCGTCCTCCACCCGGCGGAAGCACCGCTCCACCAGCGCAAGAAACAGCGCCTTCTTGGTCGGGAAGAGCCGGAACAGGTACGGCTGGCTGATCCCGGCCTGGCGGGCGACATCCTCGGTCGAGGTGCCGGCCAGCCCGTGCGCGGCGAACTCGGCCACGGCGGCCTCGAGCACCATCTCGCGGCGTTCGGTGGCCGGCATCCGCTGCCTTGTCGTTGTTGTCATGAGAACTAAGTTAGTAACCACTCACTACTTTGTCAAGCGGATGGCGGGACGGGAACCGGACCCTGGACGGAAGGGGGCGCTCCCATGCCGGAGGCGCTCGCTGCTGGCGGCACTCACTGCGTGGATCGCTGCTCTCGCGGGCCGGGCGAGTACCACAGCAGCCAGGATCCGGACGATCGTGGACCGAAACCTGCGCAATCCCGGGGTGCGCAATCCGGGGGGTAACTACGATCTTGGCCCGCCGCCTGAGGAGTCACATCGGCAGTCACACTAGCCCCAGGCGCGGAGGGCGAGCGGGCCCGCACATCATCGTGGTCAAAAACCCCGCTATCGGGGGTAAAACGACACCCAATGATGTGATCGCGCCCGGGCGCCAGCGGGAAAGGGCCGCGGCGAGTGTCCCTTGGTAGCAGAAGCCGACTTCAGACAAATAGGCACAACCAATACCAGGGACCGATTGATGAGAATGCCACATTCATGCAGCTGGGGCGCGTACGAAAATAACCCGTGACGTTTCGGCAATGGGCCCCGCATCAGGTGCCACAACTGTCACGGCGCCCGTGATTGGGTGGTGTCAAAAACCTCTGATAGGGGGTGTTTTGACACCCAATGACACGATCCGGGTGCCACCGCCCCCGCAGATCAAGGACAACGGATTATTAGCCGAGGCATTCCTGGGGCGACATGAACGCGGCATCCACGTCGTAAGCGGGCCAACGGGCGCGGGAGTGAGGGCGGCGGCGGCGATGAGGGCGTCTAGGGCAGATGTCTGGCGGGCCGGGGTGGCCTGGTCGAATGGGCCGGCCCAGTGCAGGCCGAATTCGGGCGGGCGGGACTGGGGCGGGTCGGATTGCGGGGGTGCGTTCCGGGCGTGGTCCCACACCGAATTGGCGTTGGCCAGGATGAAGCCGCGGTAGCCGGGCTGGCGACTGCGCCGCCAGAAGTCGTACAGGTAGCGGACGAAGATGCCCTTGAACTGGGCCTGGTCCTCGTTGCAGGTTGCGCCGGACTCGCAAGGTTCGGCCAGGATGCCGCCGGGAGCCAGGCCGCGGAGCGCGGCGGCGGCGATCGCCTCGCCCTGGGTCAGGTAACCGCGGTCACCGGTGATCTCGGACAGCGCGGCGAGCCCGCCCAGGATCACGCCCTGGTTGTATGTCCAGGTGGTGGCGCCGTTGTTCTGGCAGGACAGGGTGATCCCGTCGTTGACCAGGCCGGCTGGGCCGATGAAGCCTCGCGCGCTGAACCACTCCCACCCGCGCTGGGCCCAGGTCAGGTAGCCGCCTCCGGGGCTGCGCTGGTGCAGCAGCGCGGCGAGGGTGACGAACAGCTCGTTGGTGATCGCGTTCTTGTAGGTGCTCTTCGCGTGCCAGCGCAGGCCGCCGCCGCAGGAGTGGTCCCAGGCCGCCGTGTTCCGGGCGAAGATTGTCCTGGCTGCCTCGAGGTACCGGCTTTCCCTGGTGAGGTCGAAGGCCGCGATCCAGGCCAGCGCCCACCAGGCGTTGTCGTCGTAGTACGTGTTGACGAACTTGGCGTGCCGGCTCTGGGCGGCGGTGAACGTCGTGGCGATGACGCTCGCGCAGCGACCGTCGCCGGTCAGCCTGGTGTACCTGATCACCACGGTGAGCGCGTTGGCGCTGTTCCACCAGCCGGTTCCGGCCCACAGGCCGGTCCGCGGGCGGTACCACCGCTGCAGCGCGGTGATCCCGGCGACCGCACGGGCGCGGTAGTCGGACTCGGCCGCGCGGTTAGCGCGGGTCAGGGGCTGGGCAGGCGCTGAGGCGGGATGTTCGCGTCCAGCAACAGGGTCGAGCCCGCCGGACGGATGACGGCACCGGTGGTCCGCTCGCGGAGGCGTCCGAGGAGCTCGCCGTCGCCGAGCGGCACGGTGGCCTCCAGGCGGTGGCTGGCCTGTACCTCGGGCAGATCCATGACCGCGTCGACCAGGTCGGTGCGCCAGCCGGGCGCGACATGACCGGCCGCCGCGCGTAGCGAGGTCCTAGCGGTGCCCGCGACGGGCATGGTCACCTCGGCCGCGGCCACGACCTCGCCGCAGTTCCTGATCTCGACGTGACGTGGCGTTTCCGGGAAGATCATTTTCATGCTCCAGGGATCGCGGGTACGGGTCAGCCGCGTTGCAGTCACAGGCCGGTTACTGCCCTGCCCGATGGGCGCCGAGCGAAACAGGTCCATGCCACCGCAACTGTCTGCGGTGTGGTGCGGCGGGCCACCGGATCGGCGTGGCTGCGCGCGCTAGGGTGAGCGCATGGCGGACGAGGACGGTGTTCCGCCGCGGCGGGTCGCCTGGGTGACCGGGGCCAGCCGCGGGGTCGGCCGCGGCGTGGCGGTCGCCCTCGGGCAGGCCGGCTGGGTGGTGTACGTGACCGCGCGGTCCTCGGCGGACGGCCGGACCGGGCACCTTCCCGGCACGGTCGAGCAGACGGCAGACGCGGTGACCGCGGCCGGCGGGTCCGGCGTCGCGGTGCCGTGCGATCACCGCGACGACGCGGCGGTCCGGGCGGTCGCGGCCCGGATAACGGCGGATCACGGTCGGCTGGACCTGCTCGTCAACAACGCGTGGGCCGGCTACGAGAGGCTGAACGCCGGGGGCTGGGAAGAATGGAACGCGCCGTTCTGGGAGCAGCCGCTCGAGTTGTTCGACGCGATGTTCGGCGGCGGAGTGCGGGCGCACTACGTCGCGGCGGCGGTGTGCGCTCCGCTGCTCATCGCGACCCCGCGCAGCCTGGTGATAACGGTCTCGGTGGCGGTGCCGGAGACCGAGCAGCACGCGTTCGGCGCCGCCTACGCGATGGCCAAGACCGCGGACGACCGCCTCGCGCTGGCCGCCGCGATACAACTGGGCGAGCACGGCGTGGCCTCGCTCGCGGTGCACCCGGACTGGGTGCGGACCGAAGGCGTGTTGCAGTTCGCGGACCAGGTGGACCTGTCATCCTCGCAATCGCCGGAAGGGGTCGGGCGGGCGATCGTCGCGCTAGCCGACGACCATGAGGTGATGGGCCTGACCGGGCAGGCGCTGACCGTCACCGCCCTCGCGGCGCGCTACGGCGTGGACGTGTCCTCATAGAGGGCCGTGGTCCAGATGTGCAGGAGGGTGGCGACAAGGGTGTCCTGGTCATCGAAGGGCGGGGTGCCGGTCGCGGCCAGGTAGTACAGGCGCTCGCCGAGCCAGGTCAGCGCGCTGGCCAGGGCCGGGATGTCCTGGCCGGCCAGCCGCTGCCGGGCGCGCGGGTCGGCGTTGATCTGGGCCACCGTGGCGTCGGTGAAGGTCTGCATCTGCTCCGTCCACAGCGCCTCCAGGCGCGGGTCGGTCCGCCAGTTCTCCACGATGGCGCGCAGCACCGGCGCGCTCTGCCGCCATAGCTGCGCTCCGGCGGTGATGCCGGTGCGTAGCGCCGCCGCCGGGTCGGCGGGGACGGCCAGCCAGGGCGCCGCGGCGTCGTGGCCGCGGGCGACGGCGCGCCGGACGAGCTCGGCCAGGACGTCGTGCTTGCTGTCGAAGTAGAAGTAGAAGCTGCCGCGGGAGACGCCGGCCGCGGTGAGGATGTCGCCGACGGCGAGGTCGCCGAACGGGCGGTCGGCGAGCAGCCCGGCGGCGGCGGCCAGGATGGCCTCGCGCAGGTCCGTGGTGTCGCCGCCGCTCGCGGACCGGCGCCCGTGCGGCCGGGGAGACCCGGAAGACCCCGATGGTGTCGCCATGCCCGGGAGCCTAGCCGGCACCGTGTATATACATACTGTCTGGACAGCTTGTATAGTGTCGGCATGAGCACGCTAACTTGCCATCTGGTCACCCGGAACCCGGACGCCGCCGCCGCCTGGTACACCTCGGTGCTCGGCGCCACCGAAGCCAGCCGGATCACGCTTCCCGGCGGTCAGGTGCTGACCATCGAGCTGCACTTCGGCGACAGCACGCTGTCCATCTCGGATGAGTTCCCCGAGATGGGGGTGGTCTCGCCGCTGACGCTCGGCGGCACCTACGGAGCGCTGCACCTGGCCGTCGAGGACGCCGACGCGGTCTGGCAGCGGGCACTGGCGCAAGGCGGATGCGAGTTCGAGCCGCTGCACGACGCGTTCTGGGGGGATCGGACGGGGCAGTTCATCGACCCGTTCGGCCATCGCTGGGCGATCGACCAGCACATCAAGGACGTGCCGCACGACGAGGTCGTGCGGCTGGCCGCGGCGGCGTTCGGCGGGGGCCAGGGCTAGACGACCGGCGGCGGGGTCCCTTCGGCGCTGGCCGCCAGCGCCGGATCCCACCCGCACACGGCGCAGGCGTGCCGGAAGGCCGAACGGGCGAACTCCAGCGCGGTGCCGAACGGGTCCTCCGCCTCCCGGACGTCATCCCAGTCCAGGACGTACTCGCCCAGCGCGCCATCCCAGCGCCCGCTGGGCAGGGTCGCGCGGTCGAAGCCGGGCGGGGCCGGGTGCGCGTACGCGAAGAACGCGGCCCGGCCGTAGCGCGCGTCACCGGGCCACCAGCCGACCTCGATCTGCTGGGCGTCGCCCGCGTTACGCATGATGAAATCGTCCGACGGAGGTTCGGCCGGCAGGCCGGAGAACAGGCTCACCGCCAGGTCGAAGGACCCCCACCATGCGTTGACCGGGCTAGAGCGCCCACGGTAGGGCGCCCGGTACGCGGCCAGCACTTGCGCTGCCCGGGTCGCCGCGGCGAAGTAGCCGGCCACCTGCTCCGGGTCGTAACGGGCGTGTTCCTCGTCCTGGTCGAGTGGCACCTGCCACGGGACCTCCTGCGGCGTCGGGTCGATTCGCACCGGGCCGCCCAGGTCGCGCGCTGCGGCCAGCACGTCCCGGGTGACCGCGCCGACCGGGCGGTGCGGGGTGAGCGGCACCCGGGCGGTCCGGCCGCCGCTGTGCTCGACCACTGCCTCGTGGGCCCGCAGGTCAAGGACGACGACCATGGATCCCGAACGGTCGGGTGCGCGCAGCGGTGACGTCTCCCAGCCTCGCGCGGTGAGCCGAAGCGCCGCGTGCTGAAGCTGCGGCTCGGCCGGGGCGAGTCTCGCCGCCAGCTTGCCCAGGACCTGGGTATGGGCGTGCAGCGTGTCACAAGTCTCGCGCCACTGCTCGTAGTTCACCGCGGGCCACATGGGGCCAGGCTACGGGAGGGCGCCGGTAAGGAAGCGCAGCAGGTGCGAATTGAAGGCGTCGGGGCGCTCCAGGTTAGGCAGGTGCCCGACGCCCTCCATCACGACGACGTCCGGGACGGGGAGGCAGCCGGCCAGCTCGCTGGTGATCTCCGCGGTGGAGTAGGAGTCGTGATCCCCGGCGCACACCAGCGCCGGAGCGCGGAGAGCCTTCAGCACGGGCTGATAGTCGGGCCGTTCGGCCCGTCCGCGCACCGCAGCCGCGGCCCCGGCCGGGTCCGTGGCCAGCATCATGGCCATGATCGTCTGTGTCAGCTCTTCGCTGGGCCCGGGACCGAACAGCCGGGCGGCCATCTGCTCGGCCACCGGCCGCATCCCTTGCTCGTCCATGGTCCGCGCGCTGTCCAGGCGGGCGGCTCGCTCCTGCTCGGTGACGCGCTGCGCGGTGGTCGCGATGAAGCCGTACGCCCACCAGCGCTCTGGCTGGGCCGCGGCGAGCTCCATCACGACGAGCCCGCCCATGCTCAGGCCCACTAGCGCCGCGGTGGCGATGCCCTTGCGATCCAGCAGGCGACCGACGTCGGCGGCCAGCTGCGCCATCGGCACCGTGCCCGGCGTGACCGGGCTGTCCCCGTAGCCGCGCAGGTCGGGGGCGATGACACGGAAGCGGTGGCGGAGGACGGCCAGCTGGGGCGCCCACATGCCGCGATTGAAGGGGTGACCGTGGATGAGCACGACGACCGGCCCGTCGCCGGCGTCGTCGTGAGCGAGGTCGACGGGATCCATGGAGCCGATGTTAACGGGCGCGCCCGCTGTTCCCGGTCAGCCTGGTCGCGGTGGGCGGAGAACGGCCTGCCAGCGGGTCGACCACCGAGCCCTGGCCAGCCATGGGTGGCCGTTCATGACGGCGCTCCTGCCTGCCGGTTTCGCGGCGACGGGGCTCGGACACACGCTTCCCTGGCGCATGTCACCCATATCGATACTACGGCGACAACTGAAGCGACGGGATCCGGTAAGCCTGTGTGCCCGCTCTCGCTTTCCTCCGGTACCACGACGATGTCACATCGCCGTGCACCCGACCACCACGATGTCACATCGCCGTGGTTGCGGCCGGGACCCCTGGGTGGCTGGGTGGGGAAGGCGGGGCATGAAGGATCGGTGGGGCCTGCGGGACCGGCCGACTACTTGCTAACCGGCGCGGTCCTGCGCCGTTTAGGCCGCAGGCCTGGTCCTAGCCGAGGAAGTCGCGGAGGGCGGCGGTGACCAGGGGCGGGGCTTCCTCGGGGAGGAAGTGGCCGGTGGGCAGGGCCTCGCCGCGGGCGTCGATGGCGTATTCCTGCCAGACGCTGAGCGGGTGGTAGCCGCGGCCGACGAAGCCCTGACTTCCCCACAGCACGAGGACCGGGCACTGGAGCTTGCGCCCCGCGGCGAAGGTCTCGTCGTCGTGGGCTAGGTCGATGCTCGCCGCCGAGCGGTAGTCGGCGCACGAGCCCGCGATCGTCCGCGGGTCGCTGAAGCAGCGGATGTAGTCCTCCATCACGGCGGCGTCGAGGCTCGCACCCTGGCCGAGGAGCGCGCCGACGATCGAGCGGACCCAGAACCCCGGGTCCGCGCCGATCAGGTGCTCGGGGATGCCGTTACCGACCGGGAGGAAGAACCAGTGGTAGTAGGCCGTCGCCATATCCCGCGTCACGTTGTGCCAGATGTGCCGGGTCGGCACGATGTCGAGGACGGCGAGCCTGGTGACAGCCTCCGGGTAGTCCAGCGCGAGCCGGTGCGAGACGCGGGCGCCGCGGTCGTGGCCGACCAGCTGGAACTGCGCGAAGCCGAGCTCGCGCATGAGCCCCAGCTGGTCGCGGGCCATCGACCGCTTGGAGTACGCGTCACCGGCGGCGTCCGGTTCCGGCTTGTCCGAATCGCCGTAGCCGCGCAGGTCGGCGAGCACGACGGTATGGTCTTCGGCGAGGGCAGGGGCGACATCGCGCCACATGAGGTGGTTCTGGGGGTAGCCGTGCAGCATGAGCACGGGCGACCCTGACCCCGCAGTGGCGCAGTTGACGGTGACGCCCTCGACCTCGACGTGCTGGTACTCGAAGCCGGGCAGCAATGTGGTCATGTTCCCCCCTTCTTACTCTCGGCTGAGCAGGATGACCTGGTTGGTGAGCTGGCCGATGTCGAGCAGGTGGCCGATGCGGTGGCTCTGCCCGGTGGCGACGGCGAATTGCGGGGTATGGGCGCAGCGGCGCTGCAGGTCGCGCTCGACGGCGGCGGTGCGTTCCTGCCAGCTGGCCGACGGCTCCGGCATGTCCTGGGAGTCCGCTACGGCCACCACGTCAAGGTCCGCGCGGCGGAGCAGCATGTGGAGGTCGGTGCTGGTCGGGAAGTGGTTGCCCTGCGGCGGATCGTCCAGCTTCGCAGTGACGGCCAGGTAGACGAGCAGGCCGATCCGGCCGCCCGGGCGTACCACACGGCGCATATCGAGCAACATGGCCAGCTGGGCTTCCCGGCTCGGCGCGGTGCACAGGACGCCCAGGGACCAGGCCAGGCTGACCGCGCCGTCCGCGAACGGCAGCGCGGTCGCGTCGGCCTGGATGACGGGCGCGCCGAACAGCCGGGCCGCCGCGCGGCACGCGTCCGGCTCCGGCTCGACTAGGACCGGCCGGACGCCGGTCCGGTCGGCCGCGTAGGCGGCGGGCCCGCCGAGGCCGGCCCCGACGTCCACCAGCAGGTCGCCAGGCCTGGCCCGCAGGCCGACCAGCAGCCAGTCCAGGGCGGCGGGCTTCCCGCTCCCCCGGCAGGCCGCCGGTACCAGGTACTCCGGGCCCAGCTCGGCGGCCACCTCAGCGGTCCACTCCGCCACGGTGTCGAACTCGGCCTCCATCGGGTCGTCGGCGTCACGGGTCATGGTCGCGTTCTTCCCTGATGCGCACGGCCAATTCGGCCTTGACCTGAGCGGCGAATTCGTAGCCCCGGGCCGACGCCGCACCGGAGAGGTTCACGCCGGCCACGCCGGGGATGCCGAGCATCGCCCGGGCCTCGCGGGCTGCCGCGGCGATGCCGGCCTCGACCGCGTCGGGCTCGTCCAGCACGCGGCGCACAGCGGCCGGATCAAGCTCCAGGCCCGGGAGCCCGCTCAGCACGGCCGCCGACGGCTCGTCAGTGAAGACCGCAACCGAGGCGATGACCGGAATGGTCACCCCGGCCCGCACCGCGTCGGACATGAACGCGGTGACCGAGGCCACCGTGTCGTGGTTGAGCACCGCGACCGCAGCCCCCGCGCGCTGCTTCTGGGCCAGGCGGGCTGCCCGCAGGTGCCGGGGCGGCGCGGCCGGCGTCTCCGGGACGGCCGCGGCTATCCCGATCGACGCGGCGAGCGCGGCCAGCCGCGGCCCATCGAGGTCGAAGACCTGCGTCACGTCCGGCCGGACGTCATAGGCCCGCGCGTCGCCGGTGACGCACAAAACCGCGTCCACCCCGAGATGGCGCAGGCCCGATAGCTCCTCCTCCAGGATGATCCGGTTGCGGTCCCGGCAGGCGAGCGTCATCCACGGCCGTACCCCGGCGTCCTGCAGCATCGAGGCCAGCAACGTGGGCGGGAAATCGGGCCGGTCCTGGTGCTCGCCGACCAGGACAGCGTCGCAGGACGGCGCCAGCGTCCTCACCACCGTCGTGAGCATCCGGACCGAGTGCGGTTCGGAGCTGAAGTCGGTCAGGATCAGCGGCACCGCACGCAGCGGGACGGCAGGCACCGGCTCGGCCCAGTGCGCCGGGGCCGGGAACACGCACGGTTCCGGGACGACCTCGCAGCGGCCGTCGGCCCGCACTCCGCCGCACGGGCCCATCACCATGTGCTTCGGGCAGGAGCCCGTCATCGCATGCCCGGCGGCCACGGGCGGCCCGCGAGAACCGCGAGGTTGAGCGCCACGAGCGTGTCCTCCAGGTCTGGCAGGGCGTCGGTCCGGCCCGCGTAGACCATGGACCGGGCCAGTTCCGCGGTGGCCCCGGCCAGCGCCAGGTACGCCTCGGGCGAGACGGCCGGCCAGTCCGGGTGGCGCTCGCGCGCCCGCTCGTGCCACCGCCGGTTCATCTCGGCGAACCGGCGGGGCGCGGCGTCGAGCCGGCTGGCCGCCCGCGGACCCGCGGCCGGCATGTGGATGTAGAAGACCCGGGCGAAGGCGGGCTCGCCGGCGAGGAACGCGAGAAACTCGCGGACCGCCGCCCGGAGCAGATCCTCGTCGTCGGCCTCGGCGGGGAGCGCACGGCTCGCAGATATGACGCGGGAGATCATCAGTTCCCGGCCCTCGCCGGTCGCGGCCAGGAAGCACTCCTCCTTGTTCGCGAAGTGGTCGTAGAACGCTTTCTTGGACACCCGGGCGCGGCGCACGATGTCGGCGACGGTGGCGGCCTGGTAGCCGCGCTCAGACACGGCGGCGATCACCGACCGCAGCAGCCGCTCCCGCTGCGACGCGCTCACGGCCGGCGGGGGCAGGTGGCTGCGGCCGCGGGGCAGCCCGGGTTTGCCCTCGTGGGTACGGGCGAGCATGCCTGCTTGCCTGGTTTCGGCCACAGGGTTACAGTAACCGGCATGACCCTAAAGTACGGATTCGTACTTTAGCTGATGACTATGATCAGCGACTCCGCGATGCTGAGCGAACTCGCCGCCGAGTTCCCCGGCTATGAGTTCAGCACGCAGCGGACCTGGGAGGGCGTCTCGCTGATCGCCGTCCGCCAGAAAGGTTCGGCCCGGTCCGGCCTGTACGTCGTCATCACCCCCGACCTCGACGAGATGCGCCGGACCCTGCTACCGGGCTCGAAGGAGCGAAGCGGGATAGCGAGCGTACAGCGGACTAGGGCGACGTCCGCACCAAGCGGTACGACACCGAATGCCGGCGGTTCGGCCGCGGCTACGCTGACCAGGTGGAAATCGTGGTCGATGATCTGACCAGCCCGCAGATCGCCAGCTTCCTCGACGAGCACGTCAGGGAGATGCTGTCGATCACCCCGCCGGAGAGCAAGCATGCCCTGGACCTTGAGACGCTGCGCGGACCGGGGATCACGTTCTGGTCGGTCATGGACGGCGGGAGCGTGGTCGGCTGCGGGGCGCTGAAGCGGCTGGACGCGCGGCACGCCGAGGTGAAATCGATGCGGACCCTGGTGGCACGCCAGCGCAGCGGGATCGCGTCGATGCTGCTGGAGCACATCATCACCGAGGCCAGGCGGATGGGGTTCAGCCGGCTGAGCCTGGAGACCGGTTCGGCTGAGTTCTTCGCGCCCGCCCGGCGGCTGTACCAGAAGTTCGGGTTCGAGTACTGCGAGCCGTTCGCCGACTACCGGCCCGACCCGCTGAGCGTGTTCCTGACCAGGACGCTCTAGGGGTGGGCAGGGGATCGCTCATCTAGGGAAGGATGGCGGTCATGACTTCTGATACCGACCCTGTTGCGCTGCTGGAACGCGCGCTCGATCAGACCGCCGGGCTTATCGCGGCCATCGAACCCAGCCAGGCGGGGCTGGCGACGCCCTGCGCCGGGTGGGACGTGCGGGCGCTCGTCAGCCACCTCGTCGGGCCAGCCATGCGGAACTTCCTCGCGGCCGCGCGCGACGAGACCATCGACTGGCAGGCGCCCGCCGAGGAGATCGGCGGCGACTGGGCGGGGGCGTTCCGGGACCGGGCCGCGCCGCTGCGCGCGGCGTGGCGGGCGGCCGACCTCGACTCCCTGGTGGCCGGACCCGGCGGGGAGGCGCCGCTGCGCGCCCGGGCCGACCAGCAGATCACCGAGCTGGCCGTGCACGACTGGGACCTGGCCCGGGCCACCGGGCAGCAGCTGTGCGGGCTGGACCCGGCGCTGGCCGAGCACGCGCTGAACTGGTCCCGCGGCATGCTGCGGCCCGAGTTCCGCGGGCCGGACCAGCATTTCGGCGTGGAGGTGCCGGTGGCTGACGACGCGCCGGTGTACGACCGGCTGGCGGGGTGGTTCGGCCGGGATCCGGGCTGGACGTCGCCGGGGGCGAGCTAAGCCGGCGAGATCGTCGGCTGGGAGCGGGCTACCCGATAGCACTGAGGAGTTCGGCGCGGGCGGTGGCGAGGGAGGGGCCGTACCAGGTGAGCAGGCGGCCAGGGACGAGGACGACGCGGTGGGCCGGGAACTCCTCCGGGCCGTCGTCAGGGGTGAACCGGTAGGGCTCGTCGGGCAGCAGCACCAGGTCGGGCGCTGCCGCCCGGATCTGTTCGGCCTCGACGTGCGGGTAACGGTCCGGGCCGGCGCCGAACACGTTGTCCAGGCCGAGCCGGGCCAGCACGTCGCCGGTGAACGTGCGCGCGCCGACGACCATCCACGGGTCGCGCCAGATCGGCACCGCGACGCGGCGCGACAGGGCCGGCGCGGGTTCGGCCCAGGCCTGCTCCGCGGCTGCCAGCCAGGGCGGTACATCCAGGTCGAGCGGCCCGGTGAGGAGCCGGCGCATCGACGTCATCGCCTCGGGCACCGACTCGATCACGGTCACCCACACGGCCAGGCCCGCGTCCCGCAGTCGGTCCACGTCCAGCTTCCGGTTCTCCTCCCGGTTGGCGATGACAAGGTCCGGCGCCAGGGCGATGATCGCCGCCCGTTCGGGATTCTTGGTCCCCCTGACCCGGGTCACCGCCAGATCGGCCGGGTGGGTGCACCAGTCCGTGGCCCCTACCAGCAGGCCCGGTGCCGACCGCGCCACCGCCTCTGTCAGCGAGGGCACGAGGGAGACCACCCGCCGGGCCGGGCCGTTGAGCTCGACCGGGGATCCGAGGTCGTCGCGCCACACCGTCACCAGACGATCCTCCTATACAGTGCGCTCATGAGCCTCGCGGACGCAGGAGGCAGCTGAATGCCACGTCTTGATGTTCAGATTCCGGCGCCAGATGGTCGCGGCCACGGGACGCTGCACGTCCCGGACGGGGATGGGCCGTGGCCGGGGGTGCTGGTCTTCCCGGACGCGGGCGGAGCGCGGGAGACGTTCGGCCAGATGGGCGACGGGCTGGCCGGCCTGGGCTACGTCGTGCTGATCCCGGACATCTACTACCGCGCGGGCGAGTGGGCCCCGTTCGACGTGGCCACCCTGTTCACCGACCCGCGGGAGCGGGCCCGGATGTCCGGCCTGGTCAGCCCGCTCACCAACGAGGCGATCATCGCCGACGCCGGAGCCTACGCGGGCTTCCTGCTGGCGCGGCCGGAGGTGAGCGGGTCCGCGATCGGCACCACCGGGTACTGCCTGGGCGGGCGGATGTCGCTGATCGCGGCGGGCGGGCTCGGGCGCACGATCGCCGCGGCCGCCTCGTTCCACGGCGGCCGGGTGGCCGTCGCCGACGACCCGTCGAGCCCGCACCTGGCGGCGGATCGCATCACCGCCGCGGTCTACGTGGCCGGCGCGATCGAGGACGGCTCGTTCACCACCGAGCAGGCCGGGATGCTGGACCGCGCGCTCGCCGGCGCCGGCGTCGAGCACACCGTGGAGTTCTACCCGGCTCGCCACGGGTTCGCGGTGCCCGACAACCCGACCTACGACGCTGCGGCGGAGAATATCGGTCAGCTGACCGATGTCTCTCACTGCAACTTGCAGCAATATTTTTCACGCAAGCGGCACCGGGCAGTTCGTCATGTTGCCCGGGCCCCGGAAGCAGGCGCGCAGAGTACCCGCGCTCTCCCGGACCAGTGCCAGACGGCCACCAGTCAACCGATGAATCGCTGGTATCGGCCCGTTCAACCGAACTGCACCGGTGCCGCCTGCGGCGGGCCGGCCACGTTGGCCGGCTGAGTACGGCGACCGGGCGCCGTGATCGGGATTCGCAGGCAAGTACCGAGGCCATTCGTGCCTGGGCCTGCTGACCTCACGGAAGAAAGGAACCGACGATGCCACGCAGGTTCACGCGGGCAGTCCGGGTCGCCGAAATAGCCGGTGCCATCGCGGCCGTCGTCGTCCTGGCGATCCTGTTCGTGCCCCGGCTCGCCAGCGGCGGGAACGCTGCCACACCCGGCATCGAGCAGCCGGACGTGAACGTCGCCGTGGTGCCGGCCGTTGACTCCGCCGGCTTCTTCGTCGCTTTGCACCAGGGGCTGTTCGCGGCGCACGGTCTGCACGTCACCTTCGTCCCGGCCGTCAGCTCCGCGACGGTCATCAACGTCCAGGCGCTGGCCAAGCCGCGCAACCGGATCGACATCTCGTGTGGCAACTACGTCAGCTACATCCAGGCGCAGGAAAACTACGACCAGGGCAAACGGCCCTCCTCGGCCAGCGATCCCATGGTCGCCGCCAACCTGGACATCTTCGCCGAAGGCTCGGTGATGGAACCGGGAGCCCAGGGCCTGTACGTGATGCCGGGCTCGCAGGTCCGGACGCTGGCCAACCTGGAGGGCGGGACCATCGGCGTGAACGCGCCAGGGAACATCTTGTACCTGCTGGCCGCGTCCGCGCTGGCCGATCACGGGCTGCGGGTGTCCGGGGCGCGCTTCGCGTACTACCCGCTGCCCAAGATGGCCGCGATGCTCAAGGCCGGGAAGATCACGGCGGCGGTGCTGCCCGAGCCGTTCGCCAGCCAGGCGGAGCTGTCGATGGGCGTTACCCAGCTCGCCGACCTGGACCAGGGCGCGACCGATGCGTTCCCGGTGCAGGGCTGCGCCGTCACCCGGCAGTGGGCCGTTCGGCACCCGCAGACGCTGGCGGCGTTCCGCACCGCGTTCGAACAGGGCCAGCAGATCGCGAATACGAACCGGTCCGCCGTGGAGCGGGCCATGGAGGCGCTCCCGGCGCCGTTCGGCCTGACGAAGGTGCAGGCCGCGGTCATGGCGCTCGATTCCTATCCGCTCGGAGAGGTCGACGTGACCCGGCTGCAGCGGGTGGCGGACGTCATGCACCAGTTCCTTGGCTTCCCTGCTTTCAACGTCCGCCAGATGACCGGCTGACGGCCGGGGCGCCCGTCCGGGCGGATGTACGCTCGGACCGGGAGGCATGGTGGAGCTGATCGTTACTGATGCCGATATCGTCACGATGGCACCCGGCGCCGGGCCCGCCGGCAGCATGCTGGTCCGGGATGGCCGGATCGCTGCCGTGGGGCAGGCCGAGGCGGTCCGCGCGGCCGCGCCCGGCGCCGACGTGGTGCGGCTGGGCGGGGCGACCGTCATCCCGGGCCTGATCGACGCGCACTGCCACGTGGCTGACATCGGCTACCTCGCGGCCGCCGCCGACTGCGGCCAGCCGTCGGCGCCCGACATCGCCGCGATTCAGGCACGGCTCAGGCAGGCCGCCGAACGGACTCCTGACGGCTCCTGGGTAACCGGGACCGGGTACGCCGAGTACAAGCTCCGCGAGGGCCGGCATCCGAACCGGGCGGAGCTCGACGCGGCCGTGCCGAACCGCCCGGCCGTGCTGTACCACACGTCGTTGCACGTTTGCGTGCTGAACACGGCCGCGCTGCGGGAGGCCGGGTTCGCCGAAGACCAGCCCGATCCTCCGGGCGGCGCGTTCGGCCGCGACAGCGAGGGCCGGCTCGACGGCGTGGTGTACGAGGCACCCATGTTCGCGTTGTTCGAGCAGAACATCCGGCGTGACCTCGCCCTGGCGGGCGCCGCCGGGGCCAAGCTGGTAGAGACGGCGGGCGAGCACCTGGCCTCGTTCGGCCTGACGTCGGCTTGCGACGCCGACATGCGGCGCGACACCTTCGCCGCGTTCGCCGAGGCGGACGCGGGCGGCCTGCTCCGCCAGCGGATCTACGGCCTGGTCGTGCACGACCACCTGGACTGGCTCCTCGGGGCCGGCCTGCAGGGCCGTCATTCCGGCCAGCTGGCCACCGAGGCCGTGAAGATCTGGGCCGACGGCGGGATGAGCAGCCGCACCGCGGCCATCGGTGGGACCTACCCGGTGCCGCCGCACGGCTCGGGCATCTTGTACTTCGAGGGCGACGAGCTGACCGAGATGGTCCGCGACTTCGACGCCCGCGGCTTCCAGGTCTGCATCCACGCCCAGGGAGACCGGGCCATCGAGATCGTCCTGGATGCCTACGCTGCGGTGTTGCCGCCCGGCGGCGGCAACCCGCGCCGGCACCGCATCGAGCATGGCGGCGCGATGTATCCGCTGCTGGCCGCGCAGGCCGCGGAGCTGGGGATCGTGGTGGCGAGCCAGCCTGGATTCCTGTCCTGTCTGGGCGACGGGTTCGCCGCGGCGTTCCCTGACCGCGGCGACCAGCTATATTCCTTCGCCTCCTGGCAGCAGGCCGGCATCACGGTCGCGGGATCCTCCGACGCGCCCGTCATCACCGCCGATCCCCGCATCGGCATCCGCGACGCCATCGTGCGCCGAACGGGCAACGGCCGCGTGCTCGGCCCCGCCGAGCGCCTGACCGCTCGCGACGCGCTCGCGCTGTACACCACCCAGGCGGCCTACGCCTGTCACCGGGAGGGCGAGATCGGCTCGCTCGAGCCGGGCAAGCTCGCCGACTTCGTCGTCCTGGACCAGAACCCGCTCGAGACGGAACCCGGGCAGATCCCGGGCATCGGAGTCCTGGCCACCGTCCTGGGCGGGACCCCGGTCTACCAATCCGAGAGCATCTTCCCCGGTCGCTGATGCCTTCGCGGCGCGGCTTCCAGATTCCTGGAAAAGGCCCGGAATTGGACTGAGTATCGCGCGGCCCGGGTAGGCTTTTTCCGGCTAGCCGTCTCATTCCATTTTGCAGACATGCTATGGAGGCCATGATGCACATCGGATCGGTGCTGCTTATCGTATGGCTGGTCATCGGCGGTATCGCCGCCGGACAGCGCGGGGATTTCAACGGGTCTATGGGCTGCAGCTCAGCCGGCACGATCGCGGTGACTCTCCTGGCCGGGCCGCTCAACTACACGGGCGTGCATCCGGACATTCACTGCACCGTGCGGCACCCTAGCAATTAGCCACGACGATTCCGGTGGATCATTAATTTCCCGGATTTCGCTTTATCAGAATTGCCGGGCTGGCCTGTACTGGCTAACCTGCCGTCATGATAACCTGCGTCGTCGAGCGCGAGCGACAAGGCGCTGGCCCTGTTCAGCTTCCCCAGCCTCGCCGCGTACGAGCAGTACCGCGGGCTGTTCGGGGAGCACCCCGACTTCGTGGCCGCCGACCGGATCAGGGACGAGAGCGGGTGCGTGCTCCGCTACGAGCGGACGTTCATGCGCCCGCTGCTGCCGGGGGACTAGGTCTTCAGGAGTCGATGGCATCGCCGATGCGGTGTACGCGCAGGGAGTTCGTCCGGCCCGGGGTGCCCGGCGGGCTGCCGGCGACCATCACCACGAGATCGCCCACCCGGCACCGCGTGATCTCCCGCAGGGCCACCTCGACCTGGCGGACCATGTCGTCGGTGTGCGCCACGGGCGGGACGAGGAACGTCTCGGCGCCCCAGGTCAGCGCGAGCTGGCTGCGGGTCGCGGACTCGGTGGTGAACGCGAGCAGCGGGATCGGCGACCGGCACCGGGCCAGCCGCCGCGCGGTCTCCCCGGTCATGGTGAAGGCCGCCAGCGCCCTGGCCCCGACCGCCGCCCCGACCTCGGCCGCCGCCCGGGCGATGGCGGCCCCTGTGGTCTCCGGCGTGCTCGCGGGCAGGGAGAACGGCCAGTCATGCTCCGCCGCCTCGATGATCCGCGACATGGTCGCCGCGGCGTCCACCGGGTAGGCGCCGACGCTGGTCTCCGCGGAGAGCATGAGCGCGTCCGCGCCGTCGAGCACGGCGTTGGCCACATCGGACGCCTCGGCACGGGTCGGCCGCGGCGCGCTGATCATCGACTCAAGCATCTGGGTGGCCACGATGACGGGTTTGGCGGCCTGCCGGGCGAGCTTGATCGCGCGCTTCTGGACCAGCGGCACCTGTTCCAGCGGGTACTCCACGCCCAGGTCCCCGCGGGCCACCATGATCCCGTCGAACGCGGCGACGACCTCGTCCAGCGCCGCGACCGCCTGGGGCTTCTCGACCTTCGCGATCAGCGGCAAGCGGACGCCCATCTCGTCCATGATCTTGCGGGGAGGTTCGGCATCGTCCGGCCCCTGCACGAAGGACAAGGCGATCATGTCGGCGCGCAGCGCCAGCGCCCACCGCAGGTCATCTGCGTCCTTGCTGGTCAAGGCCGGTACGCTGACCCTTACCCCGGGCAGGTTGAGGCCCTTGTGGTCGGAGACCGGGCCCCCGACCAAGACCCGGGTACGGACCCGCTCGCCCCGCACCGCGGTTACCTCGAGCACCACCCGGCCGTCATCCACCAGCAGCCGCGTCCCCGGCCGGACGTCGCCGGCCAGTGCGGGGTAGCTGACCGACACCTCGTTCTGGTCCCCCGGCACGTCCTGCCCGGTGATGGTGAACTCCTGGCCGGCCGCGAGCGTCACCGGGCCGGCCGCGAACCGGCCCAGCCGGATCTTGGGGCCCTGCAGGTCGACCAGCACGCCCACGCTCCGGCCGCTGGCGTCGCTGGCCGCGCGGACGGCCTGGTAGGCGGCGCGATGCGCGTCGTGGTCGCCGTGGCTCATGTTGAGCCGCGCCACATCGAGGCCCGCCGCCACCAGTTCCGTGATCGTCCCGGGGTCGGAGGTGGCGGGGCCGAGGGTGCATACGATCTTCGCTCGGCGGCTCATGGCCGGTGCTCCTTCGCCGGTCGCCCTGTGGTCTGTATCAGTATGCCGACTGCGGACCGGAGTGAGTTGGTGCTCACGACGCCGGGGCTGGATGCTGGGGCGCATGACATGGACAGCACCCCAGATCACCCGCCAGAGCACGCCGTCCGTCGCCGGTGAGCGACAGATGCTAGAGGCCTGGCTGGACTTTCACCGCCAGACGCTGCTCAGCAAGTGCAGCGGGCTGACCGTCGAACAGCTCGGGCAGCGCTCAGCCCCGCCGTCGACGCTGTCGCTGCTCGGGCTCGTCCGGCACATGACCGACGTCGAGCGAGGCTGGTTCCGCCGACGCGTCGCGGGCGAGGACGTCGGCTTCATCTACTCCAGCGAGGCGGACCCCGACGGGGAGTTCGATAACGTCGAGCGCGCGGACGCCGAACGGGACTTCGCCGCCTATCTAGAGGAGATCGAGCTCGCCCGCCGGGCCGCGGCAGGCCGGGAGCTGGACGGGACCTTCTTCCACGAGCGCCGTGAGGTCGTGATGAGCGTGCGCTGGGTGTACCTCCACATGATCGAGGAGTACGCCAGGCACAACGGCCACGCCGACCTGTTGCGCCAGCGAATCGACGGCGCGACCGGTTACTGACGCCACCACCCGGTTCGACGCCACCACCCGGTTCGACGCCACGTCCAGGCTGAGCCAGATCACCGCGCCCGTCCTCATCGTGCACGGCGCGTCCGACCATGTGGCTCCGCTCGCCATGGCCAGGCAGATGCACGCCCTGATTCCCGGCTCCCGGCTCGTCCTGATCGACGGCGGCCACCTGGCACCGCTACTCACCCGGCACGAACAGCTAGTCGCGGAGGTCAGCACGTTCCTGACGGAAAAGCGCCTGACGCCCTGGGATGTGCAGGCCAGGGACTAGGGCCAGGGTTGTGACGGGCGCGACTGGCCTGCCCGATGCGCGATCGTGGACGATATAGACGATATAGAGGACAGGGAGGCATCGTCATGAAACCACACTGGCCCGTGCCCGCCGGGCTGCACACGGCCTCGGCCCAGCTACCCGTCGAGAGCAGGCTGCCGTCTTTCGACGGCGCGACCAGGTGGCTCAACTCACCCCCGCTGACAACGGACGGCCTGCGCGGGAAGGTGGTCCTGGTCAATTTCTGGACCTATACCTGCGTCAACTGGCTCCGCCAGCTGCCCTACGTCCGCGCCTGGGCTGGGAAATACTCTGGGTTGGTGGTCGTCGGCGTGCACACGCCCGAGTTCTCGTTCGAGCACAACCTGGACAACGTCCGCCGGGCCGTGCAGGACATGAGGGTCGACTACCCGGTCGCGATCGACAACGCCTACGCGGTCTGGAGTGCCTTCGCGAACCACTACTGGCCCGCCCTCTACTTCGGCGACGCGCAGGGGCGTATCCGGCATCACCGCTTCGGCGAGGGCGACTACCAGCAGTCGGAAATGGTCATCCAGCAGCTGCTGGCCGAGGCCGGATCCGCTGATACCGGCCACGACCTGGTGTCGGTCGAGGCCCCGGGCGTAGAAGCCCCGGCCGACTGGGCCACGCTGAGATCACCAGAGAACTACACCGGCTATGCGCGCACGGAGAACTTCGCGTCACCCGGCGGCGCCCAGCCGGATAAGCCTCACCTCTACACCATCCCGGCCGGGCTGAGGCTCAACGACTGGGCGCTGGCGGGTGACTGGACGATACAGGAAGAGGCCGCCACGTCGAACACGGCCAGCGGACAGATCGCCTGCCGCTTCCAGGCCCGCGACCTCAACCTGGTCATGGGACCGGCCGCACCGGGAACTCCGGTACGGTTCCAGGTGCTCATCGACGGGCAGCCACCCGGCGCGGATCACGGAGCCGACGTGGACGAGCACGGCTCCGGTACGCTCACCGAGCAAAGGCTGTACCAGCTCGTCCGGCAACATGGGCCCGTCACCGAGCGCACCTTCGAGATAACGTTCCTCGATCCCGGCGCCGCGGCCTACTCGTTCACCTTCGGCTAGACGGCTGGACGCTTAGACGGCTGGACGCTTAGACGGCTGGACGCTTAGACAGGGACGCCAGGCTCGGTGCAGCATCGGGCCTGGCCGGCTTATCCACCCAGGCGAGGAGGCAGGATCCGTGACAACGCTCGTGATCGGCAGTGAGGCCGTGTGTAGCGACGGATACCGCGGCGAGGTGCTAGCCTTGGTCGTCGACCCGGCCGCCCGCACGGTAACCCATCTCGTGGTGGAGCCGCACGGCCGGGCGGGGCTGGCCCGGCTCGTCCCGTTTGAGCTCGCCGATGCGGGGCCGGGTCAGATTCGGCTGCGTTGCACCGAAGCGGAATTCATGAACCTGGAGGCCGCCGAGGAGACGCTGGCGGAGTTCGTGCCGGGCTACCCGGATCCGGTCCAGCTGCTTCCCCCCGGATGGCACGGCGCGGGCGGGGCCACCGCCGACGGCGGCACGATCCTGCGGATTCCGGAAAGGGAAACCATCGACATCGTCCCGCCCGGCGAGGTGGAAGAGCGCCGCGGCGATCATGTGCACGCCACCGACGGCGGCATCGGGCACCTGCGCGGCCTGCGCATCGACCCCGGCAGCCGCCGGGTGACCCACCTGCTGGTCAGGGACGGGCACGTGTGGGGGCACCAGGACGTGGATATCCCGGCCGAGATGGTGGCAGGGTTCGGCGACGGCATCCGGCTCAGCGTTACCCGGCAGCAGGTCCGGGACCTGCCGCCGGCCGGTCCCGATCACTCCGCCGGATAGCACCGTTCCCGGCCTGGCGCCCTGGCAAAGTCGTGTATGCCCGGCCCTTTTGCCGCGCGAGGGGATGGCGAGCCTGAGACTCGGGCGCAGCCGACGTGGCTGTGACCCGTGATGTTCGCGCGTTCTCGGCATGTTCCCGTGACTGGCGACGGGCGTCCGCCGTCCGGTTCTGACGGCGTGGATGCCGCGTTCATGTCGCTGGGCGCGTACGAAAATAACCCGTGTCGTTTCGGCAATAGGGCCCGCATCAGGTGCCGCAACTGTCACGGCGTCCGTGATCGGGGTCAAAAAAACCCCTATCGGGGGTGTTTTGACACCCAATGACCGATCCGGGTGCCACCGCCCCCGCAGATCAAGGACAACGGATTGTTAGCCGACGCGTTCCTGGAGCTGCACGCGGCATCCACGCCTTATGCCTGGTACGGGCGGTACCAGAGTGACGGGAACCTGCTCCGCATCACCCTAGGGCCGGCATCTGGATGAGCATCTTCTGGCTGACACCCGCGATCGCGCGTGCCAGCTCGCTGTAACGCGTCGTGCCCGGCGGGGTGCACGGCGCGCTGGATGCCGGGCTGGCCGGCATGCCGGCCCTCGACGCCGCCCGGGACAAGGGCGCGTTCGTCGCGGTCGCGGCCGGCGCCGCGCCCGTTCCGTTGCGCGGCACGCGCGTGCACAACGTCTGGATCCACACGGACGGGCCACGGCTGACCGAGCTCGCCGCTCTCGTCGACGCTGGCCAGCTGACCCCGCGGGTAGCAGCGACTCTCCCGCTGGAGCAGGTGGCAACGGCCCACGAGCGGGTCGCGGCCGGCGGCCTCCGGGGCCGGATCGTACTGACGCTAGACGGCTGAGACGTCAGGCGAGGTGATTGGGGTCGTGGCGGCGCTAACGAGCCTGCGGAGCGCGGGCCTACGAAGCTGCGGGCCTAGGCTACGCGGGCGACGCCCACGATCGCCTGGCCGTCACGAGGCCGGAGGTGCACGACCTGCTCCCAGCCCGGGCGCCACTCCCGGGCGTCGACCACGCCCGGCGGCACCAGCTCCACGGCGCCGAAGAAGCTGGCGAAGTCCGGCACCGAGTGGTTGTACACCTGCGCCGCCCCGGAGGAGTAGGTGCTGAAGCCCGCTTTCGCCGCTTCGGCGTCGGCGCGGCCGACCGATAGCACGACATAACTCCCCGGCGCCAGCGCCGCGACATACCGGGCCACAAGGTCCCGCGCGGCGTCGGGCTCGAAGAAGTGCAGCAGGAACCCCATCAGCAGGCAGCCAGGCGCCGACAGGTCGATGCCCGCGGCGACGGCGTCCAGGCTCGTAGCCACTTCGCTTACGTCACCGTCCACCACGGTCACGCTGGGGTTTCCCTTGACGGCCAGCGCACGCAGATGGCTGAGCACCACCGCGTCGTTGTCCAGGTACACCACCCGCGCGCCCGCGGCGATCGCCCGCGCGGTCCCGTGCGTGTTCGGCACGGTCGGCATGCCGCAGCCCAGGTCGATGAACTGCGTGATCCCCTGGTTCGCCGCCCACGTCACGGCGCGCGCCAGGAACTGGCGGTTCTCCCGCGTCACCTCGACGGTGAGCGGCGCCACGGCCTTGAGCCGCTCCGCCGCCTCCCGGTCGACGGCGAAATTGTCCTTCCCGTCCAGCAGGTAGTCGTAGACGCGGGCGATGGACGGCGTGGTGGGGTCGAAGTCAGCCACGATGGCCATGCTAGAGCGTGTTCCTTATAGCATCGTGGCGGGCAGGAGGGGAAGGGCGGGCTCAGGCGGGGCGTGGCGGTCCTTTCCAGCCGAACGGGCGGGCTGTCCGTCGCCCGTCCGCACGACATGGATGCCTCGTTCATGCAGCTCCGGGGATGCGTCGGATGTTAACCCGTCTGCCAACGCGCTCCAGCAGCACGAGCGTGGCATTCGTGCCGTTGGACTCCTGGCACGGGGTGCGGGCCTGGCTTTTGCCCGGCTAGCGGGCCGGGTTCAGTCCACGACCGCGCCACCGGTGAAGTTGATCTCGCTCGCGGTTATGGTGCGGGCCCAGTCGGACGCGGCGAAGACGGCGACGTTGGCGACCTCGCCGTAGCTGGGCAGGTGACCTGTCAGCAAGCCGACGGTACCGGGCGCGCCTGCAGATTCAGCCGCGCCGGGAGCCGCGACGGAGACCGCGCCGGGAGCCGCGCCGGCGCTGTCTGGCCGCCCGTCGTGGTCGTCGTATCCGGGTGATCCGGGTGAGAGCAGCCAGCTCACCCGCACGCCGTACGGCCCGAACTCAGCCGCGAGCTGGCGGCAGAGCCCGGCGAGGGCGGCCCAGGCGACGTGGGAGCCGCCGAGCCGCGGGATCGCCTCCCGTCCGCCAGCCATGACGAGGATGACACCGCGGCCGCGGCGGGTCATGTGCCCGCCCACGGCGACGGCCACGTTGAAGTGGGCGGTAACCGCCTTCGTGACCGGCCGCAGGAACTCCTCGAACGGCATGTCGAGGAGCGGCGTGCCCTGGACGTCGTCGTTGGAGGTGGCGTTGAAGCAGATGTCGATGCCGCCGCTGGCGGCGACCCCGTCGGCGTGCCGCGCGACCGCCGCCCGGTCCAGGACGTCGACCTCGGCCACGTGCGCGGCGCCGCCGTCGTGCCGGATGCGCTGGGCGACTTCCTCGAGCGTCGACCGGGTGCGGCCGACGAGGTGCACCTCGGCGCCCTCGCGGGCGTAGGCCCGCGCGACCGCGGACCCGATCGCGCCGCCGGCGCCGTAGACGATCGCGGTCTTGGTATCAAGCAACATGACACTCACTCCTATCGGGTTCAGGGGCCGGGCGCGGGTGACGGAGCTGGATCGCGGCGAGGACGGCGGCCGCGAGCACGGTGGCGGCGCTGACGGCGAAGACCACATGCAGGCCCTGGGTGAAGGCCTGGCGGGCCACCCGGACCAGGACCTGCCCGGGCTGGCCGGGCAGGTGCCCGGCCGCGGCCACCCCGGACCAGGACCTGCCCGGGCTGGCCGGGCAGGTGCCCGGCCGCGGCCACCACGCCGCCGAGGGTGTCCCGGGCGGCCGCCGCGGCTCTGGGCAGGCTCCCGGGCGGCAGGGCGCCGTCCAGCTGGCTGCGGTAGACACGGGTACCGATGACACCCAGGATGGCGATGCCCAGCGCCCCGCCGAACTCGGCGGCGGTCTCCGAGAGCGCCGATGCCGCCCCGGCTCGCTCCGGCGGCGCCGACCCGACGACCAGGTCGGTGGTCAGGGTGTCCACCGGGGCCAGGCCCAGCGAGAACACCACCGACCCGGTCACCAGGAGGGCCAGTCCGGCCGTACTGCCCACCAGGGTGAACAACCCCAGGCCGACCGCTGCCAGCGTCAAGCTGGCCGCCATGACGAAGGCCGGGCGGAACCGCCGGGCCAGCGCCGGGGTCAGCAAGGACCCGGCGACGAACCCGGCCGAGGACGGCAGCATCCACAGGCCCGCCGCCAGCGGCGACAGGCCCAGCACCAGCTGCAGGTACTGGGTGATGAACAGCAGGGTGCCGAACCCGACGAAGAAGCTGAGCAGGTTGGTGGTCAGCGCCGCGGTGAAGGTGGCGGAGCGGAACAGCCGCAGATCCAGCAGCGGGTCGGCCAGCCGGTGCTGCCGGCGCACGAACGCCGCCCCGGCCGCGAGTCCGGCCACGATCGACACCGCGGGCAGCCACCCGAGGCCGTCGTGGGTGAGCTGCTTGAGCCCGAAGATGACCGCCAGCACGGCCGCCACCGACAGGGCCGCGCTGAGCAGATCCAGCCTGCCCGCCCCGGGATCACGGAACTCGGGGAGCAGCAGCGGCCCGAGCACCAGCAGCAGCGCCATCACCGGAACCGCCAGCAGGAACACCGATCCCCACCAGAACCACTCCAGCAGTACCCCGCCCAGCAGCGGCCCGATCGCGCCGCCGACCGAGAAGCTGGTGATCCATACCGAGACGGCGACCGTCCGCTGCCGTGAATCAGCGAACATGTTGCGGATCAGCGACAGGGTCGAGGGCGCGACCGTGGCCCCGGCCACCCCGAGCAGGGCACGGGCCGCGATCAGCATCGCCGCGCTCGTGGACCAGGCGGCTAGGAGCGAGGTAGCGCCGAACGCCGCCGCGCCGATCAGCAGCAGCCGGCGGCGGCCGATGCGGTCACCGAGGCTACCCATGGTGACCAGCGACCCGGCGGCCATGAACCCGTAGATGTCGACGATCCACAGCAGCTCGGTGCTGCTGGGCTGCAGGTCCTCGCTGAGCTGCGGGACGGCCAGGTTCAGCACCGTCAGATCCATCGCGTACAGCAGGCACGGAATCGTGAGCACGGCCAGGCTGATCCACTCTCGCCGTCCCGCCTGCCGGGCGATCACCATGTTCACGAACTCCACCCTGCCGTAGCCGGCTGTCGGTCGGCTGTCGGTCCCGGCGGGGCGCGCCATCGCCGGTATCCTGACCAGGTGCGTTTCGGGTTGCTCGGCACCGTGGCCGTGTGGGCGGACGACGGGAGGCTGGCCGAGGTTCCCGAGGCCAAGGTCCGCGCCTTGCTGGCCGATCTCCTGATCCACCTCGGGCAGCCGGTGCCGGCGGACCGGCTGATCGACGATCTGTGGGGCGATGACCTTCCCGTCCATCCCGCTGGCGCCTTGCAGGTGAAGGTCAGCCGGTTGCGGCAGGCGCTGGAGAATGCCGAGCCGGGCGGCGGTGACCTGGTGGCATTCCGGTCACCGGGCTATCTGCTGCGGGCCGGGAGCGACGCGCTGGACGAGTGCCGGTTCGCGGCCCTGGTCGAGCGGGCCGGCGCGAGCGGGGATCTGCGGGAACGGGCCGGGCTGCTGGCCGATGCGCTGGCACTGTGGCGAGGCCCTCCGCTGGCGGACTTCGCCGACGCCATGTTCGCTCGGGCAGCGATCGCGCGGCTGGAGGAGCAGCGGCTGGTCGCGCTGGAAGAGCAGGCCGAGGTCCGGCTGGCGCTGGGCGAGCACAGCCTGCTGACCGGTGAGCTCGGTGAGCTGGTGGCCGATCATCCGCTCCGCGAGCGGCTCCGCGCCGCACACATGCTCGCCCTGTACCGGGCCGGCCGGCCGGCCGAAGCGGTGAACAGCTACAGCGAGCTGCGCGCCCGGCTGGCCGACGACCTTGGCCTGGATCCCGGGCCGAGCGTGGCCGCCCTCTATCAGGCCATGATCGAGCAGGCCCCGGGCCTTCAGCGCGTGCCGGCTCCGCCTACCCTGGCGGCCCGTCCCCGGACCAACATTCCGGCCATGCTCACCGACATGGTCGGCCGGGCGGCAGCAGTAACCGACCTGCGCGCACTGCTGGACGAGCACCGGCTGGTGACCCTGACCGGGCCGGGCGGCGTCGGCAAGACGCGGCTGGCCCTGGAGACGGCGACTCAGGCGGCGGATGCCTTCCCCGAAGGTGCCTGGCTGGCCGAACTGGCCGGGCTCGCGGGGACCCGCACGCCGGCCGACGCGGTCATGGCCGTCCTGGGCATCCGGGACGACAGCTCCATGGACCTGGCCGACCTGCTGACCGAAGCGCTGCGCACCAGCCGGATGCTGCTGATCCTGGACAACTGCGAACACGTGGTGGACCAGGCCGCCAAGCTGACCGCCCAGTTGCTCCAGGTCGCGCCCGAGCTGCGCATCCTGGTAACCAGCCGGGAACCCCTGATGGTGGCCGGTGAATACGTCTGGGCGGTACCTCCGCTGACGCAATCCAGCGCCGTGCAGCTGTTCGCGATGCGGGCCGACGCGGCCGCGCCGGGTTTCCGCCTCGATGAGGGCAACGCCCAGGCCGTCGCGGGGCTGTGCCAGCGGCTCGACGGGATTCCGCTGGCGCTGGAGCTGGCGGCGACCCGCGTGCGGGCCCTGGGCGTGCACGAACTCCTCGCCCGGCTCGACGACCGGTTCCGCCTGCTGGTCACCGGACCCCGCGACGCCCCGCCGCGGCAGCAGACCCTGTGGGCCGTCATCGACTGGAGCTGGGAGCTGCTCACCGAGCCGGAACGGCTGGTACTGCGGCGGCTGGCGGTAGCCGCGGATGGCTGCAGCCTGCCTGCCGCGGAGGCGATCTGCGCCGAGGACGGCCTTGATGTGCTGGGCCTGCTGGCCAGGCTGGTAGATCGCTCTCTTGTCGTGGCGGCGGACGGGCCGGACGGCCCCCGGTACCGCTTGCTGGAGAGCGTCGCGGCGTATGGCCTGCAGCGCCTCGACCAGGCCGGGGAATCGGGCCGGCTGAGGGTGCGGCACCGCCGTTACTACACCAATTTCGCCGAACGGGCGGCACCACGCCTTCGCCGCCACGACCAGCGGTCCTGGCTCAGGCGCCTGGACGCCGAGGCCGCCAACCTGCGCGCCGCCCTGGACTCCGCGCTCAACGACCACGACGACGATGCCCTGCGGATAGTCAACGCCCTGGCCTGGTACTGGTTCCTGCGCGGCCGGCTCACCGAAGCACGGCGCGCGCTCGAACAGGCCCTTGCCCTCCGGCACGGATCCGCCACCGCCCGGGCCACGGCCACGGCCTGGCTGAGCGGTTTCACCGCCCTCGCCGGAGATCGCCGCCAGTATTCCGCCCCGCCGCTAGCCGGCATCGACGACGACGCCGCCCGGGCCACGCTGGAGTGGTTCCACGCCTTCGTCGCCTCTGATTTCGGTGACCCATCCGTGGGCGAGGCCATGGTCGGCGAGGCGCTGGCGAGCTTCCGGGCGCTCGGCGACCAGTGGGGCATCGCGGCGGCCCTGAGCACCCGCGCCAAGCTGGCGATGATCCGCGGCGACCCTGCCACCGTGCACCGCGACGCCCAGCAGAGCCTGGAGCTATTCCGTGAGCTCGGTGACCGCTGGGGGCAGCTGCAGGCCATCGAATGGCTCGGTGCCGCAGCGGCGGCAACCGGGGACGGCGCGCAGGCGGACCGGCTGCACCGGGACGGTCTGCGCATGGCCGAAGACCTAGGCCTGTGGCCGCAAGCCGCCGACGCGCTGTCGTGGCTGGGCCGGAGCGCGTTGCGGTCCGGTGACCTGGCCCAGGCTCGCGAGCTCCTGGAACGGGGCCTGCGGCTCGCGGCCGGGCAGAGCTACCAGCCCGGGCAGGTCTTCGCGGAGCTGGGCCTCGGCCAGGCGGCCCGCAGGCAGGGCAAGCTCGACGACGCCGAAACCCACATCGGCAACGTCCTGTACACGAGCCAGCGGCTCGGCTCCGAGCCAGACGTGGCCCGCACCGTCTCGCTGTCCGAACTCGGCTTCATCGCCGAGCAGCGCGGCGACCCGGCCGCCGCGCGCTCATGGCATATCCAGGGCCTCACCGCCGCGCAGGCACTCGGTGACCCGCAGGCGGTAGCGCAGGCTCTCACCGGCCTGGCCGGGGCACACGCACTCGGCGGCCAGCCCGACCGGGCCGCCCGGCTACTCGGAGCGGCGGACGCGGCGTGGCACCCGCCGGGTGCCAGCCATCCGCCCGGGGCCAGTGCCGTTGTCAGCGCGGACGTCAGCGCCGACTCCGACTCCGACGTTAGGCGCATCACCGCCGTGACACGGCAGGCGCTGGGCGAGGCCGCGTTCGCCGCCGGGTTTGAGGACGGCCGCCGGCTGAGCCCGCAGCAGGCCGCGTCCCTGTTACGGTACGGCCTGCCGGCAGGACGCACGTGCTGGGGTTCGTGCTGCGCTACCTGCACGCCACGCTCGGCGGGCACAGCCGGGCCGAGGCCGTCGAGCGCGCCCGTGCTCTGGGGCCTGCTCGCACCGTCCGCGCACCTTTGAGCCGGCTGAAAATCCTCCGGATCGTGGGAGGCGGCTTCATCCGGCCGAGTACGAGACTCGGTGTGCGGGTGAACAGCCACCTGGCGACCCCGAGGCAAGGAGTCAGACATGCATGCTAGGCGCGTGAACGCTGGTAATGACGGCGGGCTTTCATCCTGTTGCCGCAGACGGCCATCGAGCACCACCGGGCGGCGTTGGCCTTGCTGCGATCGATGAGGAACAGGCGGCATTCGTCGTTGGCGCACGGGCGCAGCCGTCCCGGGCTCTGCCTGGCCAGCGCGTCCCAGGTCAAGATGGCGCGGACGGCCAGCTCGCGGTCGGGGGCGACGCTGAGGGTCCAGCCGATCCGGCCGTCGTCGATGGCGGGGACGGAGGTCACGCCCTCCAGTTCCGGCTCGAGCATGGCGGCGGGCCGCCGGCCGCGCACGACCGCCTGCAGCGCCTGGCGGACCCGCAGCACGTGCCGCAGTTCGGCCTCGGTGCCGCGACCGCCGGCGGCGGCCAGCCAGGCCCGGGCCCGGACCGGATCGGAAAGGTCGTCGGCTGGCACCCCGTTGATCACCGGGGTGCTGTTCAGCAGCGCCAGCAGGAAGCCCTCGTCCGTGCCCGTGTCCGCCAGCACTGTGTCCGCCATCACACCACCTAACCCCATTAACTCACTTGACAGGTTACAGCATCGCATGCTGGACTGCCATCAGCCACCCTAACCAGATGAGAAATTTAAAGAGGTTAGAAATGCCCACTGTCCAACGTCGTTTCCTCGGCCGGACGCTTCCCATCGACGGCGGCAAGCCGCTCAGCTAAGAAAGGAAAGAACCATGGGCTTGTCCTGGCAGCAAGGACCGCTGGCACCCGGAGCCGTCGGCCGGTTCCTCGTCCCCGGCTCACTCCCCGACCGGATGCTGTTCGCCGAGCCGCTGCGCCGGCGCATGCGGGTCAGGTTCGGCGGCAGCTGGATCGCTGACAGCGAGGACGTCGTGCTGCTGCACGAACCCGGGCGCTATCCGGTGGCCTACTTCCCGCTGGCCGCCGTCGCCGACGGCGTGCTCCAGCCCGCCGGGCACACCACCCAGCACGCCGAACTCGGCCCGACCGCCTGGTTCACCGTCCAGGCCGGCGAGCACAGCAAGCCGCGCGCCGCCTGGCAGCACACCGAGCTGCCCGACTACGCCAGCGAGCTGAAGGGCCGGGTGGCGTTCGCGTGGCGGGCGATGGAGGCCTTCTACGAAGAAGACGAGCGGATCGTCGGCCATGCCGCCGACCCCTACCACCGCATCGATATCCGCCAGACGAGCAGACACCTGACCGTTCGGTACCAAGACCAGGTCATAGCCGATACCAGGCGGCCGCTGGCGCTGTATGAGTCCGGGTTCGCCCCCCGCTGGTACGTTCCCCGCGACGACGTCGACCAGGCCGCCCTGACCGCGGCCGACGGCCAGACCTTCTGCCCCTACAAGGGGCTGGCCAGCTACTACGACATCGGCGGCGCGCGCCGTGCAGCGTGGTCCTACGAGGATGCCTGGACCGAGGTCCGCCGTGTCTCCGGCCTGATCTCCTTCGAACCAGACAAGGTCGAGGTGGACCTGGACGGCAGCCGGCTCCGGCTCGAACCCGGGCAGAGCGTGATCCCGCACGGCATCGACCGCGAGCTCACCCCGGACGAGATCGCCTCCCGAGGGCAGGCATGACCAGTACCGCCATAGGGGCGCCTGTGCTGCTGTCGGTGAACGTCGGCCTGCCCAAGAACGTGGCCTGGCAGGGGAAGACCGTCTACACCGGCGTGTGGAAGTACCCGGTGGACGGCCCGGCGATGGTCCGCCACCTCAACATCGACGGCGACGGCCAGGGCGACCTGGCCGGGCACGGCGGCGAGCAGCGCGCCGTGCTGGTCTACCAGGCCGGGTCCTACCGTCACTGGCAGCAGCACCTCGGCCGGGACGACCTCGGCTACGGGTCGTTCGGGGAGAACCTGACCGTCGACGGGTTGGCGGACGATGAAGTCTGCATCGGCGACCGGTACCGCATCGGCGGGGCCGAGTTCGAGGTCACCCAGCCCCGCGTCACCTGCTACCGCGTCGGCCTGCGCCTGGGCGAACCGGAGCTGCCCGCGCTGCTGGTGTCCCACCACCGTCCCGGCTTCTACATGCGGGTCCTGCGCGAGGGGCGCATCCAGGCCGGCGACCGGATCGTCAAGACCAGGACCGGTCCCGGCGCGCTGAGCGTGGCCGAGGTCGACGCGCTGCTCTACCTGCCCGGCCGGGACCTCGCCAAGCTGCGCGTGGCCGCGCGGATCCCGGCGTTGAGCCCGGGCTGGCAGCAGTCATTCCGCGACCTGCTCGCCGAGCACCCGGCTGGCGCGCCGGCCTGGGCCGGGTTCCGGCCGCTGCGGGTGAGCAAGGTGGTCCCGGAGAGCGCGACCGTCTCCTCCATTTACCTGACCGCTCCGGACGAGAGCCCGCTTCCGGCGGCCCAGGCCGGGCAGTACCTGACGCTGCGGGTCACTGGCGCCGGCCAGCCGCCTCCGGTGCGCAGCTACTCCCTGTCCTCGGCGCCCGGGGCGGGCGCTTACCGGATCAGCGTCAAGCGCGAGCCGCGCGGCGCCGCCAGCCGCTACCTGAACGACACGCTGCGGCCGGGGACGACCCTGGACGTGGCCGCGCCGCGCGGCGACTTCACGCTCGGCGCCGGCACCGGGCCGGTGCTGCTCATCTCGGCCGGCATCGGCGTCACCCCGGTGCTGGCCATGCTGCATCAGCTCGCAGCCGCCCGCAGCACGCGGGAGGTCTGGTGGATCCTCGGCGCCCGCGAGCCGCGGGAACATCCGCTGGCCGCCGAGGCAGCTGCCCTGCTCGCGTCGCTGCCGCACGCCCGCGAGCACGTGTTCTACAGCGCGACCGCCGGCCGGCTCAGCAAGGACAAGCTCCTCGCCCTGGACGTGCCGGCCGACGCGAGCGCCTACATCTGCGGGCCGGCCTCGTTCATGACCGACATGCGGGACGCCCTGTCCGCGGCCGGGGTTGACCCGGCCCGCGTCCACGCCGAGCTGTTCGGCGCGCTGGCCTCGATCAACCCCGGTCTCACCGGGCAGGCCGCCCGGTCACCGCACCAGCCGCCCGGGCCAGCGGGAACGGGGCCGATGGTGACCTTCGCGCGCAGCGGCATCGCCACCCGCTTCGGCGCGGCCGGGCGCAGCCTGCTCGAGCTCGCCGACGCCTGCGACGTCCCCACCCGGTGGAGCTGCCGGTCCGGCGTCTGCCACACCTGCACCACGCCCCTGCTGTCCGGCGCCGTCAGCTACGCCCCGGACCCGCTGGAACCGCCGGCCGACGGAGAGGTGCTCATCTGCTGTGCCCAGCCCAGCGCGGACATCGTGCTGGACATGTGAGATCAGGGACCACATGACGACACGACCTCCGAATGCCATCGGCCCAGGCGGGGACGCTGTCAGCTGTTACCGCCCTCGCTATTTGAACATCCAGCGGCTGAATTATCTGTGGACGATTCGGCACAGCTCTGCGAGGATCGCAGGCAACCTGGTCACATAGCGTGGCTTCCTGCGATGGCCCTGCCTGCCAGCGTGCTCCCGGGATGATGTCGCTGGCCGTCCGCTGCCCGGGCGCGGGAGGCCCGGCCAACGCCATCCCGTCTGGGGGCTCAGGCTGGCATTGCAGCGTACCGGGCGCGGGGCCGCCTCATTCGGTGTTCCGGGCCGAAGAGCTCACGTTCTGTCAGGAGCCCCTTCGCCGTTCATCACGCACCCGAGCCGCCGATTGGCGTGCAACTCCCGGTCTTGCGCGGCAGCAGCGCCGGCGCCTGGGCGCAGCGGGACCTTTGCTGCCGCGCGCCAGGGCGAGGAGCGCCCCGGGACGCCAAACCGGACCATTACAGCGCCATAGAACCGGACCTTACCGGTAGTCCGGCCCGGGCCTAACGTAGAGCCCGTGACAGCCATGACCCTGGAAGGAGACGACGATGTCAGCCACCAGCAGTCCGCAGGATCACACCCCGGGCACCCGCCCAGACGACCCGGGCGACATCCCCGCAGAGCGGCCCGCGGCGCTCGACCACCGGGACGTCCTGACCGGCACCTGGGAGATGGAAGCCAGGTTCGGGGCCGGGTACTTCGGCCAGGGCAGCCCGGCGATCACCGGCCGCGGCGGCCGGACCACCTTCGACTGGCTGGAAGGCCGGTTCTTCCTTACCCAGCGGTTCGTCAACGAGCATCCCGCCGCGCCCAGCGGCATCGCGATCATCGGTCCGGGCGAGGAGCCGGGCACCTTCAGCCAGCACTACTACGACTCACGCGGCGTCGCCCGCGTCTACCAGATGACCCTCGACGGCCGGGAGTGGAAGATATGGCGCGAGGCACCTGGGTTCTGGCAGCGCTACACCGGGGTGATCTCCGATGACGGCACCACCATCACCGGAGCCTGGGAAGGTTCCCCGGACGGACGAGAGTGGAAGCACGACTTCGGCCTGACCTACATCAAGACAGGCTCTCCGGCCTGACCAGCCGCAAGAGCAGCGCGGTCGTCAACGCCGACATCGACCTCCACGCTCAGCCGGCTTGCGCAGCGCTTGCGGATGCCGGGATGGGGTGGCGGCCTGGCCCCGGTGTTCTCGCGCTGGCTGGCCCGGGAGCAAGCTCCCTAGACTGCCGGGCATGGGTGGATGCGGTGGCTGATCCCGGCGAGGGTGTCGCGGCTGATGGGACGATCCGGACGGGCGCGCATCGTGACCGGGTGCCGGCCGCCTTCGAGCCCGTCTTGGCTGATGCGGTCGCCTGTCTTGGCGAGTCCGGGGCATCGCTGTATGTCTACGGATCGGTCGCTAACGGCACCGTACGTCCCGGATCATCGGATGTGGATTTGCTGTCGATCGGCCTCCCGGGCGCGGCCGTTCTTGGGCAGCTCCTTTCGGCACGGTACGCCGATAGATGCCGAGGCGTGGAGGTCGCTGCGGCCACGGCGGCAGACTTCGCCGGCGATACCGATGCTGCGTACGGCTACCGGGTCTTCCTGCGCCACTACTGCGTCCACCTCGCTGGCCCGGATCCGTCCGCGGCGCTGCCGGCATTTCCTGCGGACGCCCGGGCTGCTCGCGGTTTCAACGGCGACCTCGGCCAGCAGCTTTGCCGATGGCGGCAGGGGCTGGAGTCCGGGACGGTAGCTGCGGACCTGCTTGGCGTCCGGGCCGCCCGCAAGGCGCTCCTGGCCGTTGCCGGGCTGGTCAGCGTCCACGACCGCACCTGGACGACCGACCGTGCACATGCTGTCCGGCGCTGGAGTGAGCTCGAACCCGGCCTCGCCGCCCACCTGGGCCGACTGCTCTCCTGGGCCACGGGAGAGCGCCACCCCTCACGCGAGGAAGTCGGGCGCGCACTCGCCGACGATGGAATCGTCTGTGCGATCACCGAGCGCTTCGGCCGCCTGATCGGGCTCTGGGCAGACGATCCCGAAGGCCAGTAGCACCCACTCACATAGCGCCCTCTACGTGAAGGAACTGGCTGTTCTGTGCGCACTATGCTGACACAGCCGCCACATCAACTCCACGCCCGATTCGGCAGGGAGTATGTAGGTAGAGGCCGATCGGGGCATTTGTCCCACATTGTGGGCGGTGGACGAGTACCCTCGACCTCACACGGGTTCCGGCCTGGCTCGAGAATCGGCTGACGGTCATCTTGTCCTGATAACGATCC
>WNGL01000930.1_pt1 | contig 35396 bp, 37 predicted proteins | sample 5400591 | NCBI WGS metagenome assembly WNGL01 (sample SAMN13153377, study PRJNA577476) | soil metagenome | isolation source: 80 cm soil or saprolite under Garry oak tree replicate 1 | place: USA:California | collected 2016-06-15
GGGTACAGCTCGAGCCCACGAGGCTATCGCAGGCCGGACCGGTGACGTTCTGATGGGTGAAGGTCATCTCGATCCCGTCGAGTCGCACCCCACGCAGCGACGTGAAGTGCATGCGGTTCACGTTCGCCCCCACGAACACCCGCCCGCGCCCCAGTGTTTGCGCGCGCTCCGAGAAGACGGGACCTGGCGAGAGGGAGGTCCGCACCGGTACGCCGCCCTCGAAGCGGAAGGTAGAGCCGCCGCTGGTCGCGCTCACCGGCACGTTCGCGACGTTGCCGCTGATCGCGTTGCCGATGAACGAGATGAGCGTGCCGTTCTCGCTGCGCGCCGCAGGGATGAAATGATCGGCGTGCAACGCGGTGGCCGAGTCCGACCCGGCGGTGCCGCCGAGGAACAGCGGGTCCTGGCCGGCGCTGAAGATGAACAGCTCGGAGATCTTGTCGCGCAGGCCCTGCGCCGGAAGCGACGCGGCCGCGAGCGTGAGTCCCACCAGGCACGACCAGCAGCGCCGCATTGCCCCCCTCCGAGATCGGGAAGACGGACTAGCCGGAGACGAAGAGACGGTGCGCGGCGGCGGGCGTCAAGCACGCGCCGTTGACCCCGCGGTCCCCGTCGTTAACTTCCAGCCTCGAGATGAGCCGGCCCGATCGCACGATCATCCTGGACGCCCGCGCTTTGTCGCGGGCGCTTCAGCGTATGGCGGTCGAAGTGCTCGAGCTGGCCCACGGCACCGACCGTCTCGTGCTCATCGGCATCCAGCGGCGCGGCGTCGAGCTCGCCGACCGGATCGCCCGCCTCATCGAGAAGGACGAAGCTGTCGTCCTGCCCCGCGGCGCCCTCGACATCACCCTGTACCGCGACGACCTCGAAACCGTCGGCCCCAAGCCCGTCATCGGCGAGACCCGCATCCCCGGCGATCTCGCCGGCAAGCACGTGGTGATCGTGGACGACGTGCTGTACACCGGCCGCACGGTGCGCGCCGCGCTCGACGAGCTCGCCGACTTCGGTCGCCCCGAGCGCATCTCCCTGTGCGTGCTGGTGGACCGCGGCGGCCGCGAGCTGCCCATCCAGCCCGACATCGTCGGCACCAAGGTGAAAGTGAGCGACGGCGAGCGCGTGGACGTGCTGGTCGAGGAGCTCGACGGCAGGGACGAAGTGGATCTGGTGCGCAAATCATGACCGCCGCCCTGGGGAAGGACCTGGTCGGCCTGGAGCGCCTCTCGCCCGATCAGATCCGTCTCATCCTCGATACGGCCGAGCCCTTCAAAGAAGTCTCCGAGCGGCCCATCAAGAAAGTGCCGGCGCTGCGCGGCAAGACCATCGTCAACCTGTTCTTCGAGGCCTCGACCCGCACCCGCATCTCGTTCGAGTTCGCGGAAAAGCGCCTCTCCGCCGACACCGTCAACGTGGCGGCGAGCGGCAGCGCCGTCCAAAAAGGCGAGACGCTCGTCGACACGGCCCGCAACCTGGAAGCGATGCGCATCGACATGGTGGTCATTCGACATCCCTCTTCCGGAGCCGCCGAGTTCCTGGGCAACCGCATCCGCTCCAACGTGGTCAGCGCGGGCGACGGCAAGCACGAGCACCCCACGCAGGCGCTGCTCGACCTGCTCACGATCCGCGACAAGTACGGCAAGATCGCCGGCCTGAGAGTGTGCCTCGTGGGCGACGTGCTCCACTCCCGCGTCGCCCGCTCCAACATCTGGGGCCTCTCCAAGCTCGGCGCCGAGGTGGGCGTGTGCGGTCCCGACACGCTCATGCCCCGCGGCATCGAGGACCTGGGCGTGTGCCGCTTCCGCCGCATCGAAGAGGCCATCGAGTGGGCCGACGTGCTGAACGTGCTGCGCCTGCAGCTCGAGCGCATGGAGATGGGCTTCATCCCGAGCGTGCGGGAGTACTACCGCGTGTTCGGCGTCACGCTCGAGCGGCTCGAGAAAGCGTCGCGCCCGCTGACCATCATGCACCCGGGCCCCATGAACCGCGGCGTCGAGATCGATTCCCGCGTCGCCGACGGGCCTCACAGCATGATCCTCGACCAGGTGACGAACGGGGTCGCGGTACGGATGGCGGTGCTCTACCTGCTCGCCGGCGGGCGTCCCGAGCTCGCCGACGCGGCCAAGCGCGGGACGGAGTGATGCGGCCGCTGCTGCTCTCGGGCGGGCGGGTGATCGACCCGAGTCGCGGCTTCGACCAGCCGGCGGACGTGCTCATTCAGGACGGCAAGATCGCCGCGGTAACGGCCGGCCTCGGGGCCCCGGACGGGGCCGAGGTGCGCGACGTGCGGGGCCACGTGGTCGCCCCCGGGTTGGTGGACCTGCACGTCCATCTGCGGGAGCCAGGCAACGAGGACGTCGAAACGATCGCCACGGGCGCTCGCGCCGCCGCCGCAGGAGGATTCAGCGCCGTCTGCGCCATGCCCAACACCGATCCGGTCACCGATAATCAGGCCGCCGTCGGGTTCATCGTGCGCCAGTCGGCGCGCGCCGGGCTCACCCGCGTCTACCCCATCGGCGCCATCTCCGTCGGGCAGCGGGGGGAGCGGCTTTCGGAATTCGGCGAGATGGTCGGGGCCGGAGCGGTCGCCGTGTCGGACGACGGCCAGCCGGTGGTATCGAGCCACCTCATGCGCACCGCGCTCGAGTACGCCCGCACCTTCGATCTCCCCGTCGCGGACCACTGCGAGGAGCCGACCCTCGCCTCGGGCGGCGTCATGCACGAGGGACTCGTGTCCACGCGGCTGGGCCTGAAGGGCATTCCCGCGGCCGCCGAAGAAATCATGGTGGGGCGCGATATCCTGCTGGCCCAGCTCACCGGCGGGCACGTGCACCTGTGTCACGTGTCGACTCGGGGGTCGGTGGAGCTGATCCGGCGCGCCAAAGAGCAGGGCATCCGCGTCACCGCGGAGGTGACGCCGCATCACCTCACGCTCACCGACCATGCCTGCGAGGGCTACGACACCCACGCCAAGATGAACCCGCCGCTGCGCGAGGCGGGGGACATCGCCGCGCTGCGGCAGGCCCTCAAAGAAGGCGTGATCGACTGCATTGCCTCCGACCACGCGCCCCACGCGTACGACGCCAAAGAGGCCGCCTTCGACGACGCCCCGTTCGGAATCATCGGGCTCGAGACGGCGTTCGCCGTGGCGCATACGGAGCTGGTTCTCAACGGCGTGTTGACCCTCCCCGAGCTGATCGGGCGCATGAGCGGCGCGCCCGCCGCTGCGTTTCACCTGCCCGGCGGCACGCTCCAGCCCGGCGCCGTCGCCGACGTGGTGGTGCTCGACACCAGCACGCGCTGGACGGTGCAGCCCGCGCTGCTGCTCTCGAAGAGCCGCAACACGCCGTTCGCGGGCCGCACCCTGACTGGGCGCGCGGCGCTCACGCTGGTGGGCGGCAACGTCGTGCACCAGCTCGAGGCTCCCGCATAACCCTACCAGCGAGTTGGACTTACCCCTTTGGGCTCCGAGCGCTTATCTTGGTGTGCGGACAAGGAGCGGAAGCGAGAGTGGCGAGAACACCTTCCAAGAGCACCGTCATCATCCAGCAGCTGCTGGAGGAGCGGCGCCAGTACGAAGCCTGGATCGCGCGCCTGAACGACTCGGCGGACGCGACGCCCGGGCACGTACGCGCGCGCGTCCGCTCCGATTACGAGGCGCGACTCTCGGCGGTCACCGAGGAGCTCAAGGCCCACGCGGAGAGCGCGCGCCAGGCGATCGAGGAAAAGCGGCACCTGCGCGGCGAGCTGCAGAAAAAGGAAGCGCGCGCTCAGGAGAAACTCACCGAAACGGAGCTGCGCCACTCGGTCGGCGAGTACGACGAATCGCAGTGGGAGCAGGTCCACAAGGACGTGCTAGCCGAGCTCGTGTCGGTGCGCGAGGACCTGCAATCGGTCGTGGCCGACATTCACAAGCTCGAAGAGCTGGATGCGCTGGTCAGCCACCGGCCGACCCCTCCGCCGCGGGCGGCGCCGCCACCGGCTCAGGCGCCCCAGCCTCCACACGCGAGGCCGCACGCCGAGCCCGAGAAGGTGGGGCACGAGGACGAGCTGGCGTTCATCAAGTCGGTGACCGAAGACGAGCAGACCGCCCCATCGCCGCGGCGCGCCAGTGGCGCGCAGTTCCAGCCCTCCGTTCCCGCCGACGTGCCGCGCCAGCAGAGCCCGTCGGCGCCTCGGGCCGCCAACCCGATCCCGGCGCCAATCGTCCCCGATCCGGCGGCCGCCGGCGACGCCGAGGACGGGGACCGGACGCTGCGCTGCAAAGACTGCGGGACGATGAATCTGCCTACCGAGTGGTATTGCCAGCAGTGTGGGGCGGAACTCGCTGCCTTTTAAAAGCAAAGAGCGTCACGGAAACCGTTATTTGGAGAGCTTTCTCACAACGGCCGCTAGTCTCGACTTATGTCGTGCGGCCGTGTTGGCGTGGATCAGATTTTTTCGGGCGGCCCTGTCCAGCAACCGTGCCGCGTTCGTATACGCCGTCCCGGCCTGCTCGGCCGTGGTAGCGGCTCGCACGCGCTTGAGCGCGGTGCGCAGCGCCGAGCTCTGCGCCCGATTGCGTTCGTGGCGGGCGCGTCCCTGGCGCATGGCCTTCTTGGCGGACTCGATTTGCGGCACTGCCGGCCTCCTCGTGAGGCGCGGAAGATAGACGGTAAGTGCAGGTCGGTCAAGGCGCTACGGCGTTGACCCACCGCCGGCCGGTACGTTATCTTAGGCCGTCACGGACCCCGAGCGCGAGCCATCTCGTTCGAAATCCTCGTCTGGGCCCCGGTGCTTCTCTTCTCGATCGTGGCTCACGAGTACGCCCACGCCGAGGCGGCGTACCGCCAGGGCGACGACACCGCCTACATGCTGGGGCGGCTGACGTTGAACCCCATCAAGCACATCGACCCATTGATGACGGTCGCGTTGCCCTTGTTCCTCTGGGCCACCCACGCGGGGTTTCTATTCGGCGCAGCCAAGCCGGTACCCGTCAATCCCCGGAAGTACCGCAAGTACGTGCGGGGAGACGTGATCGTGTCGCTCGCCGGCATCGCGGTGAACTTAGTCCTGTTCGTCGTGGCCGGTCTCGTGTTCGTCGCATCCGGGCTCTTGGCGTCCGCCGTCCCGGCGTTGACGGGCAGCCTCGAGATCCTGCAGCGGATGATGTCCTATGGGATGCAATGGAACCTGGTGCTCGCCTTCTTCAATCTCATTCCGCTGCCGCCGCTCGACGGTAGTCACGTCTTCTATCATTTGCTTCCGCCCGGCGCCGGTTTGAAGTATCGCCAATTCTACGCGCTGGGCATGCTGCCCCTCATCCTCGTCATTTGGTTGGCGCCAGGGCTGCTGACGCCATTCCTGTGGCCCGCGCGCCAGCTGTTGCAGCTGGGATGGGCGCTCGTGGGCGGCTACGCGCTGCCAGGGTCGGAGTTCACGCTATGACCGCCCCGCCACCCGCCGCTCAGGACCAGTCCGGCTTCGTCATCGAGCTGGAGCAGTTCTCCGGCCCGCTGGATCTGCTGCTGCACCTGATCCACGAGGACGAGCTCGACATCACCGACCTGCCGATCGCGAAGATCGCCGATCAGTTCCTGGCGGTGATCAGCGAGCTGGGGCTGAATCAGGCGGCGGACTACCTCGAGATGGCGGCGCGGCTGCTGCGCATCAAGGCGCAGATGCTGTTGCCGCGCCGGTTGGGAGACGACGAGTGGGAAGATCCCCGCGCCGGGCTGGTGCGGCGGCTGCTCGAGTATCAGCAGATCCGCGAGCTGGTCGAGTGGCTGGGCCAGGCGGCGGCCCGCCGCGCCGAGCAGCTGGGGCGCGGCTTCCGTCCCGAGCCGCCGGCCGCCCCGCCTGCACCGCTCGTCATCGAGCTGAACGACCTCCTGGCCGCGGCGGAGCGCGTGATCGCCCTCATCCCGGAGCCGGTGCTGCACCGCGTGGTGCCGCGGCCGCTCGACGTGGAGGGGGCGACCGCCAAGTTGCAGACGCTGCTCGCCGAGCGCGCGGAGTTCGGCTGGCTGGAGGCCGTGGGCGAGCGTCCCACGATCGTCGACGTGTTGTCCGTATTCATCGCGCTGCTGGAGCTCGCCAAGCGTGGGTCCTTGAGCGTTCACCAGGAGGGAGCGTTCACCCCCATCCAGATCCGCCGTGAGTCCCCTCGCGAAGCTGTTTGAGGCGGCGTTGTTCGCCTCGTCGCGCCCGCTGACGGTGGAGGAGCTGCGCACGCTCGAGCCGACGGCGGGGGAGGCCGCCGTGCACGCCGCGCTCGCCGAGCTGCGGGACGGGTTCGCGGCCGCCGACCACGCGGTCGAGCTGGTCGAGATCGCGCAGGGGTGGCAGTTCCTGACGCGGCGCGACTATGCCGAGGCGATCGAGCGCGCTCAGTTCGCGCTGCGCCCCCGCCGGCTCTCGCCCGCGGCGCTCGAGACGCTGGCCATCATCGCCTACCGGCAGCCGGTGGGGCGGTCGGAGGTGGACGAGATCCGTGGCGTCGATTCCGGGGCCGTGATCGATAAACTGGCGGAGCGGGGGCTGGTGGAAGTGGTGACCCGGGGCGAGGGGCTCGGGCGGCCGCTGCTCTACGGGACCACACCGCAGTTCCTGGAGATCCTGGGGCTCAAAGACCTGGACGAGCTGCCGCGGCTGGAAGAGCTGTCGGTGGCGCTCCGGCCGCCCGCACCCGCCGAACCCGAATGACGCTGATGCGCCTGCAACGCGCGTTGGCGCGCTGACGATAGCGTGATAATCACCGTTCGGGCGAAGGTGCCGAAGCCGCGGAGGCGTTAGATCAGCACTTTGCAGCCGCACGCACGAGCACCACATCCTGCTTGGGCTATGCGGACCTTAGCATGTTCGATTGGCGCGCTCGCTAGCAGCGTGTCGGGCCAGATAGGCCGCTCGGTGGCGGACCACGCAATGCGGTGACCCGGGGCGGTGATTACCCAGCATCTGGCGGCGGCGTTGAAATCGAGTTGCCACAACAGACTTGCATACCAAAAGCAATCAGGAACCGGCAAGCGCCCCTCCTTGCTCGCAGGGCCGCAAGCGGGGCGGGATTTCGCGAAAGGGCCGGAATGGCGCCTGGCCTGTGCAAGCCTATAGTACTGCACAAGATGCACATTGTCAACAAACCGTTGTTTTTTCCCGGCCTCCCCAACATTGGGGACTGAGTCGTTTTGAGGGTTGCAGTGATCCTGCCGGCGCGCGCTGGCTGCCCGGCGCCCCGACCTCACGCCGCAGGACGTCAACACGGCTCTCACGACGCTGCGGCCGCTGATCGCGGCCGTTACCTTTGCCCCCGAGACGCGCATACTGGAGGTCGACTTCACGCCATGGCCCCACGAGACGAAGGTCGGCGTCGTCCCGACGGCAATCCGGGCAAGCCACTCCGGCTCCAACGCGCCCTGGCGCGTGCGGGCGTGACGTCGCGCCGCAAGGCCGAGGACCTGATCCGCGCCGGTCGCGTCCGCGTGGACGGCGCAGTGGCCACACTGGGCATGAGCGTCGATCCAGGGCGCCAGCGCGTGACCGTCGACGGAAAGGCCGTGCGCCAGGGGCCCGTCACGTGGCTCGCGCTCAACAAGCCGGTGGGATATGTCGTGAGCCGGGGCGACCCCGAGGGACGGCGGACGGTCTACGACCTGGTCCCCAAGGTGCCGGGACTGGCGTACGTGGGACGGCTGGACGTCATGACGTCCGGGCTGCTGCTGCTCACCACCGACGGCGCGGCCGCGCACCGCCTCATGCATCCGCGCTTCGCCGTGCCGCGCACCTACTGGCTGCGGGCGCACGGCCATGGTGCGACGGAGCTGCGCGCGGCGCTCACGCGCCCGCCGGCGATCGACGGGCGGCCGGTGCGCGTGGTGGATTTTCGGGTGCGCCCCGTGGAGCGGAGCGTCGAGGTGGAGCTCACGCTCGCCGAGGGCCGCCAGCGCATCGTGCGCCGCCTGGCCGAGGCGTTGGGGCTCAAAGTCGAATGGCTGCACCGCGTCGCCTACGGACCGGTGCGGCTGGGGCGGCTCGCCGAGGGCAAGTACCGCCGGCTCGCGGCGCACGAGGTGGCGGCCATCGGGCGGTTGCAGGGACCTGCGTGATCGGACGGCGACAATGCCATATTCTCTGGGTGGGCCGGACGGCTGAGACATGACGGACACGACCGGACTGGACCGCGCCCTGGGGGCGATCGGGACGACGTTCCGTCTCACCCGGCTGTACCCGCCCACTCACCCCGCCGTTCGGGAGGCGCTGCGCCAGGTGGGGGAGGCGCTGCCGCCGCTCGCCGCCGTGGGCACGGTCGAATGGAAGGTCGGGGCCACCGGCCTGCACTGGCACGGCCAGCAGCTCTTGCCGCGGAACACGCAGATCGCCGAGCTCGCGGGCCTCTTGTATGCGCGCGGGGTGCGGACGTTGACCCTCAACCCGGGGATGACGGCGGAGCACGTGCTGGCGCTGTTCCAGGTGGCGACCGGAACGGCGGCGCCGGACGCCCAGACGTTGGGGCGCATCACGGTCACGCTCGGCCGGCGCAGTGCGGCCCGGCTCGAGCGCACGCGGCCGCCGACGCCTGCGGAGGGCGTCCCGGCCATCGCCGACCCGGCCGCCGGTGCGGTCCCCACGGCGTCCACGGCGTCGCCGCAATCCGCCGCCGCGGCGGACACGCTCATGGCGGCGAAGCGGCCCAGCGCCGCGTTTCGGCCCGACGCTCTCCCGCCCGACGTGGAGGCGACGCGCGCCGTGGCGGCGGTGCGCGCCGCGACCGGGCCGGAGGAGCAGCGTGCCGCGGTCGAACGGCTGGTGGCAGTGGCGCCCCAGCTGCTGGGGCTGCGCGAGGTGGCGACCAGCGCCGACGCCATCGCGGCGCTCGACCACCTGCTTCCCAACGCGCGGGATCCGGGGCTGCTGGCGGCGATCGACGCTGCGGCGCTCGCGTTGTCGGACCACGCCCTGGTCGAGCGCCTGGTGCGGCGGCTGGGTGAGGCGCACGTTCCGGCCGAGGAGCGCGAGTCGCTCGTGGCGGCGGTCGGGGCGCTTGCGTCGCTGTCCATGGGCCCCGTGCTCCAGGCGTTCCTCGCGGCCCCGGTCGAGCAGCGCGCGCCGTTCCGGGCGGCGGTGCGCAAGGCCGCCGACCGCGCCCTCGAAGTGCTCCAGGGCCGGCTGGCGGACAAGGACCCGGAGGTGGTGGCGGCCGCGGCCGAGTTCATCGGTCTGACGGGGAGCCCGCAGGCCGTCACGCTGCTCGTCCCGCTGCTGCATCATCCGTCCGAGTTCGCGCGCGAGGCGGCCCTGGTGGGCCTGGCGGAGGCGGGGGGCCGCGAGATCGCCCGTCCGGCGATGCCGGCGCTCAAGGACGAAAGCGTGGCGGTGCGCGTCGCGGCGGCCCGCACCATCGCGGCGGCGGGCGACCCCGCGTCGTCCACGGTGCTGATCCGGCGCGTGGAGCAGGAGCCCGACGAGGGGGTACAGGCGGAGTTGCTGCGGTCCATTGGCCGGCTCGGCGCCAAGGAAGCGCTGGAGGTGCTGGCGCGGTTCGCCGAGCCGGGCGGCGTGATGCACCGGCGGAGCGCGACGGTGCGGGCGGCCGCGGTAGAAGGGCTGCGCCACATCGCGCGCCCCGAAGCGCGGGGGTTGCTGGAACTCTACAGCAAGGACAAGGAGCCGGCGGTGCGCAAGGCGGCGGAGGCGGCGCTCAAATGACGACAAAGACGGCAAAGGCCGGCGACGCGGTGCTGGCGACCACGATCGCGCGCGAGGTGGCCAAGCGGGTGGTGGCCCAGGAGCTGATGGTGGAGCGCCTGCTGGTGGGACTGCTCACGGGCGGCCACATCTTGCTCGAGGGCGTGCCGGGGCTCGCCAAAACGCTCGCGGTCCGCACGGTGGCCGAATCGCTGCGCATTTCGTTCTCGCGGATTCAGTTCACCCCCGATCTGCTGCCCGCCGACGTGATCGGCACCATGGTGTTCGACCAGCGGTCGCAGGAGTTCTACGCGAAAAAGGGGCCGCTGTTCGCCAACTTGGTGCTCGCCGACGAGATCAACCGCGCTCCCGCAAAAGTGCAGTCGGCGCTGCTCGAGGCGATGCAGGAGAAACAGGTGACGATCGGCGGCGAGACCTTCTATCTGGGCGAGCCGTTCCTCGTGCTCGCGACCCAAAACCCGATCGAGCAGGAGGGCACCTACCCGCTCCCCGAGGCCCAGCTCGATCGCTTCATGCTGAAAGTGCGCGTCGGGTACCCGACGCGCGACGCCGAAAAGGAGATCGTGGCGCGCATGGCGTCGGGCCGGCCGATCGAGGTCCAGCGCGTGGCCGAAGCGGACGACATCCTGGCGGCGCGCAGCGCGATCGCCGAGCTGTTCATGGACCAGAAGGTCGTGGACTACATCGTGGACGTGGTGCGCGGCACGCGGGAGCCCCAGGCCGTCGGCCTCCCCGAGCTGAAGCCGCTGATCGCGTTCGGGGCGTCGCCCCGGGCCTCGATTTACCTGGCGCAGGCGGCCCGGGCGCACGCGTACCTGCGCGGCCGCACCTACGTCGTGCCCGAAGACGTGAAAGCCATGGCGTTCGACGTGCTGCGGCACCGCGTGCTGCTCACGTTCGAAGCGGAGGCCGAAGACATGGATTCGGACCGGGTCATCGCCAAGATCCTCGAGGCCGTGGGCGTCCCGTGACGTACCAGGGGGTCGATCGCCGGAGCGGCGAGCACGCCCCGCTGCGCCGGCGCAGCCGCGCCGTCACGCCGCAGGTGCTGCGCCAGGTCAAGGGCATCGAGCTCCGTACCCGCAGCCTCGTCAATTCGTTGTTCACCGGCGAATACCGCTCGGTGTTCCGCGGGCAAGGCATCGAGTTCGCCGAGGTTCGGGAGTACCAGCAGGGCGACGACTTCCGCGCCATCGACTGGAACGTGTCGGCACGGATGGGGCATCCGTTCGTGAAGACCTACCACGAGGAGCGCGAGATCACACTGCTCCTCGTGGTGGACCAGTCGGGCTCGTGTCAATTCGGACGCCCGTATACCAAGGCGGGCCTGGCGGTCGAAGTGGCGGCCGTGCTCGCGCTCGCGGCCGCACGCCACAACGACCGCGTGGGGGCCCTCATGTTCGCCGACAAGGTGGAGTACGTCGTGCGGCCGGCAAAGGGTCGCCCCCACGCCCTGCGCATCATCCGCGATCTGGTCGCGTTCACACCGCGCGGCCGCGCCACCAGCCTCGCCGAGGCGCTGCGCTATGCCGCCAAGCTGCTGCGCCATCATGCGATCGTCGTGGTGCTGTCGGATTTCCGGGCCGACGGATGGGAGGATGCGCTGGCGCAGCTGGCCGCCGCCAACGACGTGGTCGCGATCACGATCGACGACCCGCGCGAGCTCAACCTGCCCGACACGGGCTGGGTGGACATGGAGGATGCTGAAACCGGCCAGCGGGTCCTGATCGACACCAGCCACGGGCCCACGCGCACGCGCGTACGGGTCGCCGCGGAGCGGCAGCTGCAGGAGCGCAGCCGCAAGCTGCTCGCGGCGGGGGTGGACCGCGTCACGCTGCAGACCAGCGTTCCCTATGCGGTGCCGCTGCGCCGCGCCTTCGCCGAGCGCGCCAAGCGCCTGAAACGATGAAGCCACGTTGCCCGACGCCACGACGCCACGTTGCACGGGGGACTGCGCTGGCTGCCGTGCTCGCGATGCTTGGCGTCGTGGCGTCGTGGCGTCGTGGAACCGCTCAGAGCGCGAACTGGACCGCTACTCCCGCAGCGCCCACCGTCGGCGACACGATCTGGCTCGAGCGGGAGATCCCCCTGCCCGCCGGATGGCAGGTGCGGGCCGGCCAACTCGAGCCGCGGGAGGATGTCGAGCCGCTGGGCGACCCCGCGGTGCTGCGCAGTCCGGCGGGCTGGGTGGTGCGCTACGGCGTCGCCGTGTGGACGCCGGGAAGCCACACGCTCGCGCTGCCGCCGCTGTGGCGGATCGGTCCGGACGGCCGCACCGACTCGACCGCCGGCGGTGCCGCAAGCGTCGTGGTGGCGAGCGTTCTTCCGGCCACGCTGAAAGCGCCTGACCCGCGCGGACCGCTCGGACCGTTGCGGCTGGAGCGTCGCGATGCGGGGCCGCCCCTCGTCGCGGTGCTCGTCTCCATCGGGTTGCTGGCGGCGGGCGTCGCCGCCCGGCGCCGGCCGCCGCGCCAGGTGCCCCCGGTACCTCCAGTTCCACTGGAACGTGAGGTGCAGGATGCGCGCTGGCTCGCCGCCGGCGAGCCCCGGGCCGTGGCCACGCGCGCGACCTGGCGGCTGCGGGCCGCGCTGGCGCGGGCGGTGCCCGGAGCGCATCCCGCCCTCGATACGCACGAGTGTCTCGGCGTGGTCGAGCGGGCGCGGTCGGGAGCGCGGTCTGGGGCGCGCCTGGGCGAACTGCGCGACGTGCTGGAGCAGCTCGATCGCGTCGCCTTCGCCAGCGCCGAGGGGACCGATGTCGCGGCGCTGGCCGCGCGGGCGCGCCGCCTGGCCCAGGAGCTCGCCCCCTGAGCTTCGCCCGGCCGTTCCTGCTCGTCGCCCTGGGACTCTTGCCCCTGTGGTGGTGGCTGCGGACGAAGCGACTGAGCCGGCTGTCGGGGACCCGCATGAGCGACGTGCGACCGGCGGCGGGGGCGGCCGAGCGTCTCTGGATCGCGCGCCTCCCCGTCACGCTGCGGAGCGCATGCCTGGGCGCGTGGATCATCGCGGCGGCGGGGCCCCGCATCGGGTCGGCCCGCTCGGAGACGCACAGCGAGGGCATCTCGATCGTGCTCGCCATCGACATGTCGAGCAGCATGCTCGCCGAGGACTTCGCCCCCGCCAACCGCATCGATGTCGCCAAACAGACCGCGATCGAATTCGTTCGGGCACGGACCTCGGACCGCATCGGGCTCGTGGCCTTCGCCGCCCAGGCGCTCACCCAGGTTCCGATCACGACCGATTATGCGGTGCTGGAGCAGGCGCTCAAAGGCCTGCACATCGGGATGCTCGAGGACGGGACGGCGATCGGCACGGGGATCGCAACCGCCGCGAGCCGGCTGCGGCGCGCTCCCGGTAAGAGCAAGGTGATCGTGCTGCTCACCGACGGCGTGAACAACCGCGGCACCGTGGACCCGCGCACGGCGGCACAGGCCGCGGCGGCGCTGGGCATCAAGATCTACGTCATCGGCGTGGGGAAGCGGGGCGAGGCCCCGGTGCCGACGGGGCAGGGACTCGACGGGCTGCGCTATGAGATGATGCAGGTCGAGATCGACGAGCCGCTGATGACCGAGATCGCGTCGATGACGGGGGGGCGCTACTTCCGCGCCACCGACGCCCAGTCGTTGCGCAACATCTTCGCCGAGATCAACCGTCTCGAGAAGACGCCCGTGGAGCAGGTCGTGTACCGGCGCTTCGACGAAGAGTATCGGACTCCGCTGGCCCTGGGGCTGGTGGCGCTGGCGCTGGAGATCGTGGTCGCGGGCACGTTCGCCGTGCGGGTGCCCTGATGGCGTTCGACGCGCCGGTCGTCCTCGCGGTCGCGCCGCTCGTCGGCGGCGCCGTGTGGTTCGCGGCCGCGTGGGCGCGCCGGGTGCGCATCCGACGGGCGGCACTGTGGTCCGAAGAAACGGTGCGGCGCGCCCTCGGCGCGGGGCGGCTCGGGCCTACCGCGCTCGCCGTGGCGGCGTTCCTGGGCGTCGTGGCGCTGGCGGGCCCGCGCTGGGGCGAAGCCACGATCGTGGCGGAGACGCGCGCCCTGTCCGTGGTGATGGCGATAGATATCTCCCGCTCGATGCTCGCGGAGGACGCCAGCCCGAGTCGGCTGGGCCGGGCGCTGCGTGAGGGGCGTCGCCTGGTGCAGGACCTGGACGGGGATCGCGTCGGCCTGCTGGCGTTCGCCGGCTCGAGCTACATCCTCTCCCCGCTGTCGATCGACGGCTCCGCGCTCATGCTCTACCTCGATGCGCTCGATCCCGAAGTCGCGTCCCAGGGAGGGACGGGGCTGGCCGGCGCGTTGCGCCAGGGCGGCGAGCTGCTGCGGGCGAGCTCCGACCTGGCCGACCGCGTGCTGGTCGTCTTCACCGACGGCGAAGCGCACGATACGCTCCCCGTAGTCACCGAGCAGGCGCAACGGCTGCACGCGGCCGGCATCAAGCTGATCCTGGTCGCCGAGGGCGGACGCACGCCCAGCCGCATCCCCGTGCGTGACGAGCACGGCGCGCTCCTCACCTACCAGCGGGACGAGGACGGCAGGGTCATCCAGACGTCCCGACGCGACGACGTCCTCGGTGCGGTCGCCGACGCGGCGCAGGGCACGCTCGTCGCGGCGGACCTCCCCGATCAGGCCGGGGCGGTGCGGGACCTCGTCGCCTCCTACCGGCGCGCTCGGGCGAGCGAGGCCCGCACCGAGCAGGGGAAGTTGCGCGCCTGGCTCCCGCTGCTCTGTGCCGTGGCGCTGCTCGTCACGCAGGCGGCCACGCGCCGCACCGCAGCACTCATCGGGCTCGCGCTGTGGTGTCTCCTCCCGCCACTCGCTCGGGCGCAGCAGCCGGCCCGACCGCGCAGCGCCGCCGAGCGGGCGTGGGACCGCCACGACCTCGCCGGCGCCCGCGCCGCGTATCTGGCCGAGCTCGCCGCGCGCCGCAAGGACGACACGGCGTGGTACAACGCCGGCACGGCGGCGCTCGCGGACTCGGATGCGGAGACCGCGCGGGGGAGCCTCACGCACGCCGCGGCGTCGCTCGACCCCGACGTGCGGTTCCGCGCGCTCTTCAACCTCGGCTTGCTCGCGCTGCGCGAGGCGATGGCCGACAGCGCGGCTCGCGACGCGCGGCTCGCCGATGCCGAGCGGGCGTACCGCGAGGCGCTGCTGCTCCGGCCGCACGATCTCGGAGCCAAGTGGAACCTCGAGCTCGCGGTGCGGCACCAGCACGGCGGCTCGAGCAGCCGGAGCAACCCACCTTCCGGGGGGAGTGGCGGTCCCCAGAGCGGCGGCGGCGGAGGATCGAGCCGGGGGCGCGCGCAGGGCGGCGCCGGCGTGCAGGGCGGCATGAGTCCGGCGCAGGCGGATGAAGTGTTGCGCTCGATCGGCCAGCAGGAGCTCAAGACGCGTCGGGACCGCACCGGGCAGACGCGCCGCGCCGCGGAGCCGGGCGTGAAGGATTGGTGATGCTCGCGCTCTGGGTGCTGGCCGCGCTGCAGAGCGGGCCGGCACCGGACGTCACGGCGCGCGTGGACCGGACGCACGTCACCGCGGGTGACAACCTGCTGCTCACGATTCGCGCGCGCACCCGATCCGCCGCTCCGGTCACCCTCGCCCTCCCCGCGCTCACGGGATTCACGGTCGTCGGGTCGCGCGAGGTCACGGAGGTGACGCTCGAGGCGCTGGGCGGCCCGGTGCGCATCACCACACGCGAGCTCGAGCTGCGGGCACAACGCCCGGGCGCGCTCGTGATCGGACCGGTGCGGGTGGAGCAGGGTGGCCGGCGAGTCACGACCGCCGCGCTGATGGTCACGGTGGACAGCGCGCGGGTCGGGCTCGCCACCGCGGTGTCCCCCATCGCGCGGCGCCTGATGGAGGCGGCCACGCCGCCGGCGCCCGTCGAGCAGGGTGCGCACGTGGCGCTCAGCGTGCTCCTCCCCGGCGACTCCGTGCTGGTGGGCCAGCAGCTCGACGTGATCGCGGTGGCGTGGTTCCCCCGCGAGCTGCGCGAGCGGCTGCGGCGCGCGCCGATTCTCACGCTGCAAACGCCGGAAGGCGTCTGGTCGTATCCCGGTGCCGCGCCCAGCGAGGTGGCCGCGTCGCGGCTGGTGCGCGGGCGCTGGCTCGACCTGTTCGTGGCGCACGAGGCCGTGTTTCCCCTCACTCCGGGCCGCATCCTCATTCCGCCCGCCACCGTGGAATACGCCGTGCCGGCCAGCTTCTCGTTCTTCAGCCGCGAGGACCGCTATTCCTTGCGGAGCGATACCGTGCCGGTGCAGGTGCTGCCGCTGCCGGGCGCACCGGCGACGACTGGCGATCCGCCCGCCGTCGCACGCGGGCTCAGCTTCGACCTCCGGCTCGATCCGCCCAATGGCCGGGTGGGCGAGCCGATCGCCGTGACGGCCACGCTGTCGGGGGTGGGGAACGTGGCGCTGTGGCCCGAGCCCGTGATCGGCTGGCCGCGGGGGTTTCGCTCCTATGCCGGCGAGACGGCCACGCGCATCGAGGCCCGCGATGGTCGCATCGCGGGGGCGAAGACGTTCCATTACCTCGTGATGCCGGACTCGGCGGGGTCGTTCCAGATGCCCGCGGTGCGGTATCCCTACTACGACCTCGCGGCGGGTGCCGCGGCCGCCGCCACGCTCTCCCCTCGTCCGCTGATCGTGGCCGCCGGGCTCGAGCCCCGCGCGCCCCGGGCGCTCCCGCCGCTCGAGCACCGGGGTGGTCCGGTGTGGACGGACGAGCTGGCGCACGACCTCGTCCCGTGGGGCTGGCTCGTGCTGTTCGTCGGGCCGCCGCTCCTCGCCTGGCTGTGGACGCGGCGCCGGCCGGCTGAGCCGATCCGCGTCGCCGCGCCCGCGCCGGCACCGCTCTCGCCGATCGGCCGGGCGGAGCGTCAGTTTCACGCGCTGCTCGCGAGCCACGTCCCGGACGCCGAGGCGCGCGATGGCGACGGGCTCGGCCGCGCGCTGCGCGCCGCGGGCGTCGAGAGCGCGGTGGCCGATCACGTGATGCGGCTGCGGGATCGGCTGCGGGCGACCCGCTACGGTCCGCGCGCGCCGGGCGACGCCGCGCAGCTTGCGTCGGAGCTCGAGCAGGTGCTGCGAGTGCTCGACGGCGATCCGGCCCGGACGAGACGGCGCGGCCGCGACGGCCGGGTCGTCGCCGTCGCGCTCCTGGCCGCCGCGCTGGCGCGGCCGGCCGCGGCCCAGGCGGTGAGCGCCGAGGCATTGTACGAGGCGGGTGCGCTGCGCGCCGCGGCAGACTCCTTCGCCGCGCGCGCGGCCGCCGAGCCGCGCGCGCCGGCGCATTGGTACAACCTGGGCGCCACCCTGTATCGCGCGGGAGCGGACGGCAAGGCGGCTGCCGCGTGGGCCATCGCGTCCCGGCTGGCCCCGCGCGACGAGACCGTGCGACGCGCCCGCGAGCTGCTCCCGCCCCCGGACGCGCCCAGCGAGCCGCTGCTCGTCGTGGGGTTCGCCACGCCCGGTGAGTGGGCCCTGGTGGCCGCGGGCCTGTGGATCGTCACGTGGATCGTCGCCGCGGGCCGGCGTCGGCGGGTGGTGCTCGCCACCGTCGCGCTCCTCACGGCTGCGACGATGGGACTGGCGGTGCGGGAAGCGCTGCGCCGGGGCCGCCCCGTCGCGATCGTCGTACATCGCGCGACGTCGGTGCGCGTGGCGCCGTATGGCGGCGCCAGCGCCGCGGCGACGGTCGAAGCCGGCGCCGCCCTGTTGGTCGACCGGGCGTTCGGTGGCTGGCTCGAGGTGCATCGCCAGGACGGCGTCCGCGGCTGGGTGCTGGCGACCGAGGTGACCCGGCTGTGACGGTGCAGAGCGCCGTGCGGATCGCCGTGCTCGCTCCCCAGGTGGCGGATCAGATCGCGGCCGGCGAGGTCGTGGAGCGGCCCGCCTCGGTGGTGAAGGAGCTGGTCGAGAACGCCCTCGACGCGGGAGCCCGCGCCATCCGTGTCGAGATCGAAGACGGCGGCAAGAGCCTGATCCGGGTGAGCGACGACGGTGAGGGGATGGCCCGCGCCGACGCCGAGCTCGCGCTGTCGCGTCACGCCACCAGCAAGATCCGCGAGGCTGCCGATCTGATCGGGGTCGGCACCTTCGGGTTCCGGGGCGAAGCCCTGCCCGCGATCGCCTCCGTGTCCCGGTTCGAGCTCGAGACCTCGCCCGACGGCGCCACCGGCACGCGGCTGCGCCTGGTCGGTGGAAAGCGCGAGGGTGTCGACGACGCCGTACGCCAGCGGGGGACCACGCTGACTGTGCGGGCGTTGTTCTTCAATACGCCCGCGCGCCGCAAGTTCCTGCGGGCCCAGGCGACCGAGACCCGCGCTGTCGTGGAAGCCGTGACGCTGCTGGCGCTGACCCGCCCGGAAACCGCGTTCACGCTGTCGAGCGACGAGCGCACGCTGATCGACGTGCGCCCCGCCGGCAGTGCCATCGAGCGGGTGAGCGCGCTGTGGGGCGGGCAGCTGGCCGATACGCTGCTCCCGATCGCCCACCGCGAGGGCCCGCTCGAGGTGCGCGGATTCGCCCAGCGGCCGGCGCAGGCGAAGCCAGCGGGCCGCAAAGGCTACGTGTTCGTGCGCGGCCGCCCGATCCGCGATCCGTTCATCCTGCGCGCCGCCGAGGCCGGCTATCGCTCGACGCTCGCGCCCGACGACCGTCCGTCGCTGATCCTGTTCCTCGATCTGCCTGGAGACGCGGTGGACGTGAATGTCCACCCGTCGAAGCTGGAAGTCCGGTTCCGCGACAAGTTCTTCGTCGAGAAGGTGGTCGAGGAGGCGGTGCGGGGAGCGCTGGGGCCCCTCACCGCGGCTGCGCCGCTAGGGGCTGGGGACTCGGGACTCGGGACTCGGGTAACGTGGAGCGACGGGTCGGTGCCCCAGGACTTGTTCGCGGATCCCCTAGCCCCGAGCCCCGAGCCCCGAACCCCGCCTCTGCTTCAAGTTTTCGACACCTACATCCTGTTCCAGTCCGACTCCGGGGTCGCGATCGTGGACCAGCACTCGGCGCACGAGCGGGTGTTGTACGAGCGGGTGATGCGCCAGCTCACGGGCGACGGCGCCCCGGCGCAGCGGCTGCTGCTGCCGCTCACCCTCGACTTCTCGGGCGCCGAGCTCGAGGCCATCGAGGCGCACCGCGAGCTGTTGCGCCGGGTGGGGTTCGAGGTGGAGCCGTTCTCGGGGCGGAGCGTGGTGGTGCATACGGCGCCCAACCCCCATCCCCGCTTCGACGCCGCGCGCTGTCTTCAGGAGCTCGTCGCCGATCTCGCGGGCGGACGGTTCGGCGGGCTCGCGAACCGGCTGGAGCGCTTCGCCGCGACGTTCGCGTGTCGCGCCGCCATCAAGGCGGGTCAACGGCTGGGAGTTGAGGAAATGCGCGAGCTCGTGCTCCGGCTACTCAGCGCGACGCTGCCGGCCCACGACGTGCACGGCCGGCCCACGGTGGTGCAACTGCCGCGCGGGGAGCTGGAACGCAGATTCGGGAGGAGCTGAGCGTTGGCGCAGCCTCCGCTGGTCCCCGTCATCGTCGGCCCCACCGGCGTCGGCAAGACGGCGGTCGCGGCGGCCTGGGCGGCGCTCGAGCCCATCACCGTCGTCTCCGCGGACGCGCGCCAGGCGTATCGCGGCCTGGACATCGGGACCGCGAAGCCGCCCGGCGCGCTGCTCGCCCGCGTGCCGCACGTGGGTCTCGACGTGGTGGAGCCGGGGGAACGCTACAGCGCCGGGCGATTCGCCCGTGATGCGGCCGCGTGGCTGGCCGAGATCCGTAGCGCCGGCCGCCAACCGGTGGTGGTGGGGGGAACGGGGTTCTACGTGCGGGCGTTGGCGGACGGCCTGTTCCACGAGCCGCCGCTCGATGCCGGGCGGCGCGAACAGCTGCGCGTCTGGACGGCGCGGCTGCCGGTGACGCGTCTGGCGCATTGGGCGTCACGTCTGGACCGGCGGTTCGCGGGCGGGGGACGGCAGCGTGCCGCGCGCGCGATCGAGGTGGCGCTCCTCACCGGACGCGGCTTGAGCTGGTGGCAGGAGCACGCGCGCGCGACCGGCTCGATGCGTCCGTGGTACATTCATCTCACGCTGCCGCGCGACGCGCTCGAGCGCCGCATCGCCGACCGGGTGGACACGATGCTCGGGGCGGGGCTCGTCGACGAGGTGCGCCGTACGCTCGGGCGGCCGGTCGCGCCGGACGCACCGGGGCTGGACGGCGTGGGCTACCGCGAGGTGGTGGCCATGCTCGCGGGACGGCTGCCGGAGCGGGAGCTGCGGGACGCGATCGTGGTGGCGACGCGGCGGTACGCGAAGCGACAAGAGACCTGGTTCCGAAACCAGCTGCGGGACGAGGGACGGGGGACGAGGGAGGGGTCGATTTGGACGCTCGACGCGACCGAGGCGCCCACAGTGCTCACTGCACGCATCGTGGATCGCTGGCACGCCTTTACCCGTCCCTCGTCCCCCCTCCCCCGTCCCGTTTGACATGAGGATCGGCATCACCTGCTATCCGACCTACGGCGGCTCCGGTGCCGTCGCGACCGAGCTGGGGCTCGAGCTCGCGCGCCGGGGGCACGAGATCCACTTCGTGTCCTACGCCAGCCCCTTCCGGCTGCGGGGCTACGCCGAGCGGGTGACGTTCCACGAGGTCACGCAGCCCGAGTACCCGCTGTTCGAGCACTCCTCCCCTTACGCCCTGGCGCTCGCGGTGAAGCAGCACGAGGTGGCCATGCGGGAGCACCTCGACATCATGCACGTGCATTACGCCATCCCCCACGCGGCGACGGCATGGCTCGCCAAACAGATGCTGAAGGAACAGCAGGACTTGAAGATCGTCACTACCCTGCACGGCACCGACATCACGCTGGTGGGCCAGGATCCCTCCTACTTTACGCTCACGAAGTTCTCGATCGAGCAGTCGGACCGGGTGACGGCCGTGTCGGCGTTCTTGCGGAACGAGACGTATCGTGCCTTCGGGTGCGCGGGATGTGATGTGGTGGTGATTCCGAATTTCGTGGTGCTGAGCGAGTATCACCCGGCCCGGGATGCAGGCTGTCGTCGCTCGCTCGCTCCAGCCGGCCATAAGGTGCTGGTGCACGTCTCGAACTTCCGGCCGGTCAAGCGCGTGCGCGACGTGGTGCGCGTGTTCGCCGGGATCCGGCAGGAGCTCCCGGCCACGCTGGTGCTGGTGGGCGACGGACCGGACCGCGATGTCGCCGAGCAGGAAGGCGACCGCCTGAAGCTGGGACGCGACGTCCGGTTCTTGGGCAAGGTGGACAACGTGGCCGACATCCTGCGGGGCAGTGATCTGTTTCTGCTGCCCTCGGAGACCGAATCGTTCGGGCTCGCCGCGCTCGAAGCGATGGCGTGTGCCGTGCCGGTGCTGGCGAGCGCGGTGGGCGGTCTGCCCGAGGTGGTGATCGACGGGGAAACGGGGTTTCTCACGCCCTCCGGTGACCTCGACGCGATGATCGCCCACGGGGTGCGCGCGCTGCGGGACGGGGCGCTGCACGCACGGCTGCGCGACGCGGCCGCCCGGCGGGCGCTCGAATTCGCCGCGGACCGCGTCGTGCCGCTGTACGAGCAGCTGTACGCGGACGTGCTCGGTGCTTGACGTGCTGCGGCTCGTCCGCGCACACAATCTGTTGCTCGCCGCGTTCGGTGTCCTCGCCGGTGGCTGGATCGCGCTCGGCGCGGTGGCCACGCCGCGCGTCCTCTGGTTCGCGAGCCTCGCGGCCGTCGGGTTCGGAGCGGCCGGCAACGCGCTCAACGACATCTGGGACCGCGCGGGAGACCGTGTAAACCGGCCCCGCGGCGAGCGCCCCCTCGCCGCGGGGCGCCTCACCCGCGGGACCGCGGACCTGTGCGTCGTGGCCGGCGCGCTGCTGGGTCTCGCGGCGGCGGCGCTCGTGAACGGTGGCGCGGTCCTGGTGGGCAGCGCCGCCCTCGTGGTGATGATCGCCTACTCACCGCTGCTCAAGCGCCGCGGCCTGCCCGGCAACGTGGCGGTGGCGCTGGTCGCGGGGCTGCCGCTCCTGTACGGGGCCATCGCCGTGGATCGACCCGCCGCGGGGCTCGTCCCCTGGACCCTCGCGGCGTGGCTGCATCTGGTGCGCGAGATCGTGAAGGACCTGGACGACCAGGCGGGCGACGCGGCGCTGGGCCGGCGGACGCTGCCGCTCGTGCTCGGGGCCCGGCGGGCGGGCCTGATCGCGGCCGTTCTCGCGGCGGCCTTCGTGCCGCTCTCCCTGGCGCTGCCTGCGCAGGCCCATTATAGCGGCGCATACTTCGTTATCGCGCTGTTCGCCCAGCTCGCGGTGCTCGCCGTCGCGAGCCGCCTGTTCGCCGGGCACAGCTCCCGGAACAGTCTGCTGCTCAAAGGAGCGATGCTCGTGGGGATCGTGGCGCTGGTTGCGGGACGGGTCGCATGACGCTGTGGCAAGGAATCGTCCTGGGGCTGGTGCAGGGGCTCACCGAGTTCCTGCCGGTGTCGAGCTCCGGGCACCTCCGCATGCTCGAGGTGGTGACCGGGGTGCACACACCGGGTGTGTTCGTGGAGGTCGCGCTCCATGTGGCGACGCTCGGCTCCGTGCTGGTGGTGTACGGCGCGCGCCTCTGGGCCATCGCGCGCGGCGTGCTGGCCCGGCGATCGGCGGAGCTGCGCGCGGCGGGGCTGCTGGTGCTCGCCACCGTGCCGGCCGGCGTCGTCGGCGTGCTGTTCCATCGCCAGGTCGAGGCCGCGCGATCGCTCCTCATCGTCGGCGCCGGCTTCCTGGTGACGGGGTTCATGAACTGGTCGACACGGCGCCTCGCCGGCGCGCGCGCCGAGCCCACGGTCGGCGTGGCGGTGGGGATCGGCTTCGCGCAGGCCCTGGCCGCGGTGTTTCGGGGCGTCTCGCGCTCGGGCTCGACCGTGTGCGCCGCGTTGTGGGGCGGTCTCGGCCCCGCCGCGGCCGCGGAGTTCAGCTTTCTCCTCGCCGTTCCCGTGATCGCGGGAGCGGCGCTGGTCGAGGGCCGCCACATGGTCGTGAGCGTGGCCGCCGTCGGCGCGGTGCCCCTCGCAGTGAGCTTCGCGCTCGCGTTCGCGAGCGGGATCTGGTCCATCCGCTTTCTCGTGGCGCTGCTCCAGCGCGGCCGCTTCTACCGCTTCGCGCCCTACAACTGGATCGTCGGCGTGCTGACGATCGTCTACGCCCTGTGGCGCGGTTAGTGCTCGACGGGGTCCCCGCCGTCGACCTCGCCTGGCGCTGGGGCGTCCCGCAATGCGGCGTGTTTCGCCAGCTCGGCTCGACGCTCGACGCCGTCCACGACCTGGGCGGGCAGGGCGCCGCCGCGGGCACCACCGTCATCGCGGAAGAGCAGACCGCGGGCCGGGGCCGCGACGGGCGGACCTGGCACTCACCGGCGGGCGGCGTGTGGCTCGGCATGCTGCTGCGTCCGGCGCGCGTCGAGTTGGGTGTGATGTCCGTGCGCGTCGGGCTCGCCGTGGCGGACGCGGTCGATGCGCTGCTGGGACGTTCCGAGACACGTCTCAAGTGGCCCAACGACGTGCTGCTGGCGGAGCGCAAGCTCGCCGGCATCCTGTGCGAGGGGCGCTGGCAAGGCGAGGCGCTGCAGTGGCTCGCGGTCGGCGTGGGAGCGAACGTGTGCAACCCGATCCCCGGCGCCGTCGCGCGCCGGGCCGTGGCGCTCACCGAGTGGCTGCCCGCCGTGCGGCGCATCGACCTGCTGGATCGGCTCGTGCCCGCGCTCGCGCGGCTCACGGGCGCGGCGGCGGCCGCGGCGGCGGCGCTGTCCGAGCGTGAGTGTGCCGCGTTCGCGGCGCGCGACTGGCTCCTGGGCCGGCAGCTGCGCACACCCGCCGCGGGCCGGGCACGCGGCCTCCGCCCGGACGGTGCACTGCTCGTCGACCTCGGGGCGGCGACGATCGCGGTGCGGGAGGGCCACGTGGAGCTGGCGTGATGAAAGAAAGTAAAGGCGTCACGGAAAACGTCACGGGGAAACGTCGCTGGGGAACGTCGCGGAGCGACGTCGGTTCATGACGCCTTGTCGTGACGTCTTTCCGTGACGTTGTTCCGCGACGTAGCTTAGCTTCATGCTCCTCGCCATCAACATCAACAACACCGAAACGAAAGTCGGCCTGTTCCGGGGTGACAGCCTCGAGTCCCACTGGCGGCTCACCACCACCCCGCAGCGCACGCCGGACGAGTGGGCCTCGACCCTCACGTCCTACCTCGCCCAGGCGGGCCGATCCACGCAGGAGGTGCGCGCGGCGATCGTCGCCTCGGTGGTGCCGCCCGTGACGCAGGGGTTGTGCGAAGCGGTGGAGCGCGCGACCACGGTGGCCCCCGCGGTGGTGGACGGTCGCTCCAAGCTGCCGATCACGCTCGACGTGGAAGAGCCGCTCCAGGTCGGGGCGGACCGCATCCTCAACACGCTCGCCGCCGCACAGCTGTTCCACCGCGACACCATCGTCGTCGACTTCGGCACCGCCACGACGTTCGATTGCATCACGGCGGACGGACACTTTCTGGGCGGAGTGATCATGCCCGGGATCCGTACGGCATCGGACGCCCTCATCCGGGGCACCGCCAAGCTCCCCGCCACCGACCTCGCTGCGCCGACGCGCACCATCGGACGACGCACCGACGAAGCGATCCGCGCGGGGGTGCTGCTCGGCACGGCGGACGCGGTCGACGGTCTGGTGCGCCGCATCAAGGCCGAGTGGCCCAACGGCAAGGCTCCCCACGTGATCGCCACCGGTGGTCTCGCGAGCCTGGTCGCGCCGCTGGCGCGTGAGATCGAGGCCGTGCACCCGGACCTGACCCTCACGGGACTGCGGATCGCGGCCGGGGCGCTCGGACTGACGTGGTAGCCGACGCCCGGGCACTCAACTCCTGGCGCCGCTGGGGCTATCGGCTGCTCCCGGGGGACCTGTTCTCCTACCTGCTGCACCTGCGCCCCGCCGAGTGGCCCATCATGGCGGCTCATACGGCCCTGGGATATGTGCTCGCCGTGGGTCTCAAGGGAGCGGGGAGCGGGGAGCGGTTCCTTCCTGCGCTGGGCGCTCTCGCGATCTGGGTGATCTTGCTGAACGGCGGTACGCTGGCCATCAACTCCGTCTTCGACCAAGACGAAGGAGACATCGGCTACCTGCGGGCGCCACCGCGACCGCCCCGGCACCTGCTCGCGTTCAGCGCGGCGCTGCTCGCCGGCGGTCAGCTGCTCAGCTTCGCGCTGCCGCCCGCGTTCCGCATCGATTACGCGATCTGTCTCGTGCTCTCGATTCTCTATTCCGTGCCGCCGTTCCGGTTCAAGGCCGTGGCCGGCGTGGACTGGGTGATCAACATGTGGGGCTTCGGGACGCTCACGCCGTTCGCCGCGTGGGCCGCCACCGGCCGGCCGCTCGACGTCCCACACGCCCTGGTGTTGCTTGGCTTCTGCCCGCTGTTCGCAGGGCTCTATCCGCTCACCCAGCTGTATCAGATGGAGGAAGATCGCCGCCGCGGCGATCGCACCCTCGCCCTCATGCTCGGGATGCGCGCCAGCCTGGCCGTGGCGATCGCGAGTACGGTGCTGGCGTTCGCGCTGTTCGCCTGGGCGGCGGCGCTGTTGTGGGTGCGCGCGTGGCTGCTCGTTGTCCCGCTGATCCTGTGGCTCGCGGTGCTCGTGCCCTGGTACCGCCGCCGCGACGCGCTGTCCGCGGCGGCCCAGCAACGCGGTATGTATCACGCGCTCGGCGCGTGGGCTGTCACCGATCTCGCGGTGCTGCTGGTGTTTGCCCGGTGAGACCTGGCGCTTAGATTCCGGCTAGGTCAGCTCCCGGCCCCTTTCTCGAGGAGACTCGGACGCAATGTCGGCCACCGCCGCGACACCCCCTCAGGACCGCTCGGACTTCCGCACCGTCACCCTGGGTGGTGCCTTGGTCGGCCTCGTGCCGGGCGTCGCGGTCGTGCTCGTCGTGGCCGCATCCCGCAACCTCGCGGGGGACGCCGTGCGAGGTGGCGTCGAGGCCCTGGTCGTGCTCGCGGCGGGGGTGGTGGTGGCGTTTTTCCCGGGGCAGTGGACCGCGGCGCGCGGGACCGAGGGCATCGCTGGCGCGGCCGCGGTGGGCCTGGTGGGTACGGTCGTATTCAGCGCGATCGACATCGTGCTGCTCCGACCCTTCAAGGCGTACCCCTGGACGTGGGACGCGATCGGCGGCGGCAGCACCTGGTGGTACCTCCCCGTGTGGTGGATGCTCGGCACGTTCCTGGCCTGGATGGGGGGCATCGTGACGGCGAGCCAGGCCACGCTCGGCCGCAGTGCGCTGCCGGCCATCGCCGTCGCGGTCATCGTGGCGGCGATCGCTCGGCTCGCGGGCCTCGGCGTCTCGCTCCCCGCCGCCGCCGGCGGGGCCTTCACCATCGTCCTCGCGGCGCTTGCCCTCGTCGCCCTCACCCGCAAGGGATAGCGGCTGGGACGGGCGACGTGCCCCGCTGGCTCGCCCATCTGCTGGTCGCCATGGGGTGGCTGCTGACGCCGGTCCTGGCATGGGCCGCGTCCTACGCCGGGTTGTGGGCCGGCGCACTGGTGGCCACGCGCTTTACCAATCCCCTGACGATGCTCGCGGTGGCCGGTGCCGCGGCCGCCGTGTGCGGCTTCGCGACCCTCGCCATCTGGGTCCGCTTCATGCGCCGCCTGCCCCACCTCCTGTCGCACCACATGGCTCCGCGTACCTCGGAGGAGCACCCCGCTGTTGCGGCTGCGGACTGACCGCTCGTGGCCCTGGCTGCTGCTCCTGCCCGCGACGCTGGTGGGGCAGGGACGCGGCGTGGAGCTCCACCTGGGCCGCTGGTACAACGGCAATCGCGCCGACGTGTACGAATTCCGCACCAGCTCCGCTCTCAGAGGGCCGTTCACGCACGGCTTCGGCGCGTCCGTGCTGGTGAACGACTCGCTGGGCCGGCGGCGCGCCTTCTACGGGCTGGGGTACGAAGTCCAGGCGTGGCGCGGCCGAGCCCCGCTCGGACCCTACGCGCTCGCCGGTCTGGCGCTCGGCCTCTCGACCGACCCCGCGACGCAGGAGCTTGCCGCCCAGTGGAGCGTCGGCGGCGGCGTGGAATGGCGGCCGCTGGGCTGGCTCGCCCTGGGAACGGAACTGCGCTATCGGCTCGAGGACCGCGGGCCGCGCGGCTTCTGGAATCCGCGCAGCGACGCGCGCCGGGGCGTGAGTGCGGTATTCGGAATCTCGGTGCGAGGGGGAGGGGGAGGGGGAGGGCGCGAACGGGGACGCCGGGGGGGCGGGTACGTAGGCCCGCCCGAGCTCCCGTCGCCCTTGCCCCCTGCCATGATCAGCGGCAATGCCGTCGACGTGGTGCAAACTGCGATCGAGTCCCTGGGGACGCCGTACATCTGGGGCGGGACGGCGGACAACGGGTTCGATTGCTCGGGACTGATTCAATACGCCTACGGGCAGCACGGCATCCGGCTGCCGCGGATGAGCCGGGATCAAGCCCGCGCCGGCGCCGAAGTCGCCCCGGTCGTGGATGCGCTCCGCCCCGGGGACGTGCTGCTGTTCTCGGCGCGTCCCGGAGCCGGCGTGACGCACGTCGGGATGTACGTCGGGGATCTCAAGTTCATCCATAGCTCGAACCGCGGCGTGAAGCTGTCGCGCCTCGATCCGCAGGACCCGGAGGGGGCGTACTGGCTGGATCGGTGGGTGGGGGCGCGGAGGATAATCCCGTGAGGGGTGAAGCGATGTCGGATGACGCGTTGCGGGAGAGGCGTTGCCGGGTGAGGCGTTGCCGAACAGGCGTTGCAGGGTGAGGCGTTGTCGAGTGGGGCGCATCGCCGTTGTCGGCAACGCCGTTTTCGGCCTCGCCGTTGTCGGCAACGCCGTTCTCGGCAACGCCGTTGTTCTGTCCTGCGCCCCCCCCACACGCTACGAGCAGCCCGACGCACTCCGAGGCTACGAGATTCTGGTCACGAGCCACGATTCACTCGGTCGGGGCATCGCGCAGGGGCTGGCGCGACGCGGCTTCCGGGTCCGGACCCGCGTCCGCGGCGGGAGCCGACCGACCGCCTACCTCCTCGCGTTCATCTTCCGGGAAACCGACCCGCCGGCGCTCACCTGGTTGCACGTGCGGCTGGCCGACACGCGCACCGGGGCGATCGTCGCCGCGGTGTCGGCCCCGCTCGACTCGCTGGGGCCGAGCGCCGTAGAGCGAGCCCGCGCGATCGTGGACTCGCTGGCGGCGAACCCGGCGTTACGACGCGCAGTCTCGCCCACTTGACAGAGCCACGACGCCGGGAGAGATTTTCCCCGGTCGGTTTAGCACTCATGGTGGTAGAGTGCTAATTCTATTGTCCCATATGCACTTATAACCACTGCTATCGAAGGTGAGGACTGGCACATGGCAACCGCAACGGCAGCGAAGGCGAAACTCAAGGTTTACCCGCTCGCGGATCGCGTGGCCATCCGGCCGATGGAGGAGACGGAGACCATGAAGGGCGGTCTCTACATCCCCGACACGGCCAAGGAGAAGCCGATCCAGGGTGAGGTTATCGCGGTGGGTCCCGGGCGCCGGGAAAAGGGGGATGTGGTGCCGATGGAGCTGAAGGTCGGGGACCGGGTGGTGTACGGCAAGTACAGCGGCACACAGGTCGAGCTCGAGGGTGAGGAGATCATCCTCATCAAGGAAGCCGACGTCATCGCCAAGCTTGGCTGACGCTTAGGAGGAAACGGACATGGCTGCAAAGCAACTGGAATTCAACACCGAGGCCCGCGCCCGCTTGAAGCGGGGCGTGGACCAGTTGGCCGAGGCCGTCAAGGTCACGCTCGGCCCGAAGGGGCGCAATGTCGTCATCGACAAGAAGTTCGGGAATCCGACGGTCACCAAGGACGGCGTGACGGTCGCGAAGGAGATCGAGCTGGAAGACCCGATCGAGAACATGGGCGCCCAGATGGTGAAGGAGGTGGCGACCAAGACGTCGGATCTGGCGGGGGACGGGACGACCACGGCGACGGTGCTGGCCCAGGCGATTTTCCGCGAGGGCCTCAAGTCGGTCACGGCCGGCTCGAACCCGATGTCGTTGAAGCGCGGCATTGACCGGGCGGTCGAGACGGTGGTCGAGGAGCTGAAGAAGATGTCGGTTTCCACGGCCGGGCGGAAGGAGATCGCCCAGGTCGGCGCGATCTCGGCGAACAACGACAAGGAGATCGGCAATCTGATCGCCGAGGCGATGGAGAAGGTCGGCAAGGACGGCGTCATCACGGTGGAAGAGGCGAAGGGCCTCGAGACGACGCTCGAGACGGTGGACGGTATGCAGTTCGACCGCGGCTACCTCTCGCCCTACTTCATCACCGATCCCGAAAAGATGGAAGCGGTCCTCGAGGACGCGTATATCCTGATTCACGACAAGAAGATCTCGTCGATGAAGGATCTGCTCCCGATCCTCGAGAAGGTGGCGCAGGCCGGCCGGCCGTTGCTGATCATCGCCGAGGATGTCGAGGGTGAGGCGTTGGCGACGCTGGTGGTCAACAAGCTCCGTGGCACGCTGAAGGTGTGCGCCGTGAAGGCGCCGGGCTTCGGCGACCGCCGCAAGGAGATGCTGATCGACATTTCGGTGCTCTCGGGCGCCCCGCAGGTGATCTCGGAGGAGATGGGTTTGAAGCTCGAGAACGCCACGCTCAACGATCTCGGAACGGCCAAGCGCATCGTCGTCGACAAGGACAACACGACCATCGTGGGCGGCAAGGGGAAGCACGAGGCGATCCAGGGCCGCATCAAGGAGATCAAGGCCGCGATCGAGAAGTCCACGTCCGACTACGACAAGGAGAAGCTGCAGGAGCGGCTCGCCAAGCTCGCGGGCGGCGTGGCGGTGATCAACGTGGGCGCGGCCACCGAGACCGCAATGAAGGAGAAGAAGGCGCGCGTGGAAGATGCGCTGCACGCGACGCGTGCCGCGGTCGAGGAAGGCATCGTCCCGGGGGGCGGCGTGGCGCTGCTGTACTGCCAGCGCGCGCTCGACAAGGTCAAGGGCAGCGATGAAGACGAGAAGATCGGCGTCGACATCGTGCGCCGGGCGCTGGAAGACCCGATGCGGATGATCGCCCAGAACGCGGGCGCCGAGGCATCGATCGTGGTCGGCAAGGTGAAGGAGTCGAAGGAGAAGAACTTCGGCTACAACGCCCAGACCGACGCGTTCGAGGATCTCGTGGCGGCGGGCGTGATCGACCCGACCAAGGTCACCCGTACGGCGCTGCAGAACGCCGCTTCGATCGCGGCGCTGCTGCTCACGACCGAGTGTGTCGTGGTGGAGAAGAAGGAGAAGGAGAAGGCGCCGGCGATGCCGGGTGGTGGCGGCATGGGAGGGATGTACTAAAACAGGTAGAACCAGCAGAACGAGAAGAACCGGCAGGACGGACGCCCCGGCTAACCCCCGGGGCGTTTCTCGTTGCGGCCTGTGACGTGGCGCATGTCTTTCTGTCTGTCGTCCGTGTTACTCTGTATGCTCATTGGGCATCTTATAACAACTCCAGTTGCCATGAGACAATGTCATGAATCGAACCGGCTTTACGCTGCTGGAGGTCGTCATCGTGTGCGCCACCATGGGCGTCATTTCGCTAGTCGCGCTGCCGCGGCTCCAGGAGGCGTATCGACAGCAGGCGACCACCGTGGCCGCCGACCGCTTCGTCCGGGCCCACGAGCTGGCCCGCGCGACGGCGGTACGGTACGGGCGCCGGGCGCGGTTGCACATCGATGGCCCCGGGGGGCGCTTCTGGGTCGACGTGGACACCAGCGGCACGAGCACGCTCGATACCATCGGACCCATCCACTACGACGTTTCGGACCTGCGGGCGCAGCTGACGAGCCCCGACACGCTGATGTGCTTCGATGCCCGTGGGCTGGCGTCGACGACCGGCGCCGCGTGCCAGGCGCAGAACGTCACGCTGGTGTTCTCCTCGTTCGGCCGCTCCGACTCGGTCGCCATCACGACGCTGGGAAAGGTGCTGCGATGAACGGCGCGACGCCCCCATCGACTGAGCGCGGCATGTCGCTCATCGAGGTCATGGTGGGACTGGTCATCATGGCGGTCGGTCTGATGTCGCTGATGCCCGCCACCTTTCTGGCGATGCGGCAAACCACGCGGGCGAAGGACGACGTCACGTACTGGGCCGACGTGCAACAGGTGACCGACAGCCTGATCGCCAAGGGCTGGAACAACGTCGTGGCGGGCTCGACCAGTGTACGGGGGCGTGCGATCTCCTGGACGGTGAGCGCGACGGGGTCCAACCCCCAACAGATCACGCTGATCGCGCCGCGCTACGGTTACACGCAGGCGCGCACGCTCACCCAGGACACGGTGGTCGTGTATCTGTCGAACCGGACGGTGCAATGACGGCACCCCGGGCGGTGGGCCCGCGACGCGGGCGAGCGGGCTTCACGCTGGTGGAGCTGTTGATTTCCGTCGTCGTAGGCGGTGTTGTGCTCGGCGCTGTGGTGAAACTGATGCGCAGTCAGGGGGGCGCGTATGCCAATCAGCGGGCGCTCACGGACGCGCGCGAGACGCTGCGCGGCGGCAGCGCCATGCTCGCCTGGGAGCTGCGCCATGCCGCGCTCGGCGGCAGTGCCTTCAACGTCATCACCTCGCAGTCTCTCGGGTTGCGCGCGATTCAAGGGCTCGGCGTCGCGTGCGCGCGGGGTGTCGTCGTCCCGACCGGCGGGGCGTGGACCAGGCGGTTCGCCCTGTGGAGCGCCGGTGGCGACATCGAGGCGACCGCCAACGACAGCGCGCTCGTCTTTGTCAGCTCGACGCAAAAGTGGCAGGCGTTCAAGATCACCCAGATCGGAACGCCGGCCGGGCTGGGGCTGCCGGCATGCGGGTGGACCGGCACCGCCCGGGCGCCGGCCCTCGCGGTCGAGCTCGTCGCGACGAGCGCTGGCGCCCTCTCGGGGATCACGGTCGGTGCGACCCTCCGGATGTTCCGGCCGGTCCAGTACGGCGAGGTGCTCGTCGGGGGGCGGTGGTGGCTGGGTCGCAAGGTAGGCGCGGCAGCGACCGAGCAGCTCACGGGGCCGCTGCTCGCGCCGGCGGCGTCGGGCGGACTGAGCTTCGTCTATTACGACACGCTCGGTGCGGTCACCGCGAATCCGGCGGCCGTCGGCACGGTGCAGTTCACCATGCGGTCGCAGAGCTACAAGGCGTACCGCAATCCCAATACCGGCGTCGTGGGATACCGACCGGACTCGTTGACAACCAAAGTCGCCCTGCGACGCTGAGAGAGACCGATGAAACCGCTGCGCGCACAAACTGGCTTCGTGGTGCCGACCGTCATCTTCGCCCTCGCGATCCTCGGCGTCGTCGCCGTCGCCGCGCTCTCCCTGTCCGGCGACGAGCAACGCTCGGCGCGGGCGTTTCGCGAGTCGGGCCTGGCCCTCTACAGCGCGGAAGCGGGACTCCGCAAAGCATTGGGCTCGTGGGACACCGCCGGCGTCAGGACGCTCACGCCCGGCGACAGCCTCGTCGTGGGCTCGGGCTGGACCGCGCTGCCGAATCACGCCAGCTACCGCGTAGTCATCTACAAGGCGGACTCGGGTCAGCTCCAGCAGTTCGTCGTGATCGCGCAGGGGCGTCGCCCGAGCCAGGTGGGCGGGCAGGCCACCGTCACGGCCCTGGTGACCGGGGTGCCCGTCTTCAAGTGGGGCATTTTCACGCAGAACGGCATCACCATTTCAGGAGGCGGGATCACCGACGGCTACAACTCGGGCAATGGACCCTACGACCCGACTGCGATCGACAGCAGCGGTAGTCTCGCCACCAACGGGAACATCACCTTGTCCGGTGGCGGGACCGCAGTCAAGGGGGACGCCGCGGCGGCGGGCACGAACAGCGGCGGCACCGTGACCGGCAGCCGCTCGAACGGCGTCACGGCGTTTCCCACACTGCCCACGCTCGCGTGCCCTGCGGGTGGCTACACGCCGGCGGGGAACGTGCCCATCAGTTCCGGCATCACGTACAATGCGGCGACCGGCGTCCTCACCGTCAGCGGGGGGAAGAACCTCACTCTCACCCCTCCGCCGAGTCAGTACTATTTCAGCTCGCTGACGCTGAGCGGTGGCTCGACATTGACGATCAACAGCGCCGGCCAGCATGTCGATATCTACATCGAGAACAAGCTCGACTTGAGCGGTGGCGGCATCATCAATACGGCCGCGACTCCGACTGCCCTCGGCATCTGGGCGTGCGGCAATCCCGCGAGTCCTCAGGGTTGGACCTTGAGCGGTGGCAGTGGCGCGTACTTCTCGGTGTATGCGCCGAACCACGACATCACGGTCAGCGGGAGCGGCGATCTGTACGGGGCTATCGTCGGGCGGAGCCTCAATTCCTCGGGTGGCTCGAAGGTCCACTACGACGAGGCATTGACGCAGCTACCCAGCAAGAATCTCGTGACGGTCTCCGGGTCGTGGGCAGAGGTGTCGGCCTTCTAGGGCCGCCGTGATGACCGAGCTTCTCTGGGCGCGTCTCACGGCCGATCTCCGTTGCGGGCTGCGGCGCGGGGCGTGGTATCGGGTGATTCGGCGCACGGTCGTCGACGCGATTCTCGACGTCGACCACCGGCCCATGACCGTCCCGTGTGATCACCTCGAATTCACCAGCGTTCGTCCCCAGCGCTGGACGATCGTCGAGCGACCGGGCGAGGAGGCCGGGCTGGCGACGGTGTGGGGCACGTCATACGCCGTGTGCCCCAGCTGCTGTCACCGGACCCCGTTCCTGCATCCCGGAGCCGAAGCCCGCTGCTCGAAATGTGGCGGGACGTTCCTCGTCGAGTGGCCCACGTCCACTCCGACGCCAGGCGGTGACCGCCAGCCCTGATCACAGACGCACCGGGCGCCCTGGGGAGGAAATCCCCGGGGCGTCCTCGTTTTTGTCGGTCGCAAGCCGACCTGGCGTCACCCCGCGTGTGTGACGGAGGACACCGGGCCGTGCCGGGATGCATCGAAAGTTGACACCGAGCCGACATTTCGGATGTTACAACGAGAGGTGATATAGCATCTATATGCTATAGTACATGGACGCTATACCATGTGGGGTTATTGCATGTTGCCCCATGTATTGGATATTGACGCTGTGCAAGACGTGAACGGGTCCCGTCCTGAGGGAGGCCCGCTCGGCATGGGCCTTGCCCGTGGACAACACGTCACACGTTCCCAAACGCAGTGAGGAGGCGTCCGTGCTCTTTCCTTCATTCTCGCGCCGCTGTCGGGCCGCCGGCTTCACGTTCATCGAAATGATGATCGTGTTCGTCGTGCTGGGCATCATGACGACGATGATGGTCCGAGCCGTCCGGGGTTCGTGGTACGCGGCCTCGCGCCGCTCCGCCACGCGCGACGTGACCGCCTACCTGTTCCGGGGACGCGCGATCGCGATCCAGCAGAGCCGGGCGGCGTGGGTGGTCCGCAGCGGCGACCTGCTGAAGATTCTCGTCGATTCGTCGGGCACGCGGGTGCCGCTGGGCACGCCGCTCGACTTCTGGCAGCGCTACAGCGCGCACTTGGGCGCGAGCCCCACGGACACCATCCCGTTTGATCCCCGTGGGTTCGCCCCGTACCCCACCCTGGCGCCCAGGATCATTGTCCAATACGCCGGCCGTACCGATACGGTCTGTGTGACGGGCCTCGGGAAGATCACCGGAAAGAGCTGCTGATGACCCTACTCGCGTTTGCACCCGTGTCCCCACGCTCGGAGCGAGGCTTCACGCTCGCCGAGCTCCTGGTGGCCGTCGTGATCTTCAGCATCGGCCTGCTCGCCTTGGCGGGGACGGCGTCCGTGATCATGACGACGCTGACGAGCACGCAGTCCCGGACCATCGCGGCGGGCGTGGCGGAATCGCGCTTCGAACGCATCCGCACGACCACGTGTGCGAGCCGCGCGAGCGGCTCGGCCACGACGCGCGGCATCGCCGAGACGTGGACGCTCAGCCACCTGCCGCGTGCGGAGGACGACGTGACGGTCTCCGTCACGTTCCTGAGCAACCATCAGACTCGCAGCGAAACGTTCCGGAGTTTCCTGCCATGCTGACCGCGAGAGTGGCGCGGGCGCGCCGAGCCGGGTTCACGCTCATCGAGCTGCTCATCAGCATGGTGCTGATGGGCCTGGTGTCGGCGGCCATCGTGAAGGTGCTGTTGCGGCAGCAGCGGTTCTACAACAGCACGAACGACCTGATCAACACCCGGCAGCAGATCCGTCAGGCGGCAGCGATGCTGCCCGCGGATCTCCGGGGGATCTCGAGCGTGGGCGGGGATATCTCCGTCATGTCGGACTCGTCGCTCGAGTTCCGCTCCGTGTTCGGCAGCTCGGTGGTGTGCTCCAACACGGCCGGGAAGCTCTCGACCGTCCCGCGCATTCTGGCTACGGGCTCGACCATGACCAGCTGGAGCCGGCTCCCTGCTGTGGGCGACTCACTCCTCGTCTACAATGACTCCTCGAGCTTCGCCGCGACCGACGACGCCTGGACAAAGCATCAGATCACGGCGGTGACACCGGTGACCGGGAACGTGGCCAACGGCTGCCCCAGCGCGAGCGGGCTGGCACAGCCCGGCGACCTGACCGCCAACAACCCGAGCTACCAGCTGACCCTTTCGCCCGCGGCGAGCAGCAAGGTGCTCGTGGGCTCGGCGATTCGCTTCTTCCGCCGCGTGCGTTACCGGATGTACAAAGACACCGACAACCAGTGGTATCTGGGATTCT
>WNGL01003700.1_pt1 | contig 35369 bp, 34 predicted proteins | sample 5400591 | NCBI WGS metagenome assembly WNGL01 (sample SAMN13153377, study PRJNA577476) | soil metagenome | isolation source: 80 cm soil or saprolite under Garry oak tree replicate 1 | place: USA:California | collected 2016-06-15
TACTATAGAACTGACAAGTATTGATGTCAGTTTTCTCATCGATGCTGTCTATGAGAATGTGATGCTGCCGGATGATTCACCTGCTGACGCGTAGAATTCTATGAAGGTAGTGGATTTCCCCATTCATAGTCCGAACCAGAACAGTACTATCGACACCACGATTGGCACCGTCAGATTATCCGTTCCGTAAGGAGAAATTGCCTCAAAGAGTGTGCCTACAATTGCAGCCATCAAGCCTCCTAACAATATCAGTGGGAGGCTGAGCGAAGAAACAATAGCTAATGTAATGGCTACGGCCACAAAAGTAAACACAAAACAGGCCAGCGAGCCTTCGAGAGTGCGTTTGTGGCCTTTGCTCCCAGGGACGGTATAGCTGTGCTTGCCGAAGCGTTTGCCGATGATGGACGCGAAGGCATCACCCCAGGTCATAGCCATGATGCCGGCCAGCGCGTACTCCTCAAGGCCTCTTGGAAAGCCCTGTTCCCATCCGGTGTGAAAGATGAAAAGCAAAAGCGTACAGGAGAAGGCAAAATAGATGGTGCCCGGGGTTGCGCCCTCTTTCGGGTCCATGGCGCTGAAGACGTGGTAGCGCAAGAAGATGGCGTTGAAGATGATAAAGCTGGCCGTGGGAATGAGGGCGAACTGCCAGTGATCGAAGAGGAGCAAGATGACCCATATCCACATACCCGCGCCAATGTGAACGAGCTTACGGGTGAACTCGGTGGGATAGTTGCGCCAGCGCCGGATAGCTTCGACGATGAGCAGCATACCGAAGGCGAATACGTAGGAGAAGATGAGTCCCAGGATATCACCGGTGGTCATATAGCCCCCTTATTCAATATTTAGAAGCACGAAATATGTACCGTCCTCTGCCTCGGCCCGTCCAACTCAACCAGTATTACACGCTGCCACGTACCAAGCAGCAATCGCCGATTCTGGTAGGGAATCGCCACAGACGGCCCAATAATCGAGGATAGAAGGTGGTCGGGGGTATGCGAGGGATCATGTGGATGGCGATATGATAGTTGTGGCAGCACATGTCGCAAGGCATTGAGCAAATCAAGGTCGGTGCCTGGGTCCAGGTCGGCGGTGGTGAGGGCGCAGGTCGTATGAGCGGCGAAGACAATGCAAATGCCGCTTTCATTGGGGGCGCCGCGCAGGTGTGTTTCGATGGTTTCGGTGATATCGACGACCTGGTCCTTTTTCCTGGTCGAGACCGTAATGGTAACCGGTTGCATGACCCATTCTGCCTTCCTTCGTGTTTATTGAACAGCGTTACGTAAGCGCTCGATAGCCTGGGCAACACTCTCACGTTTGTTATACACTCCCGAACCTGAAACCAGCAGGTTGGCTCCTGCCCTTACTGCCAGGGGGGCCGTTACCTCGTGTATGCCGCCATCTACTTCAATATCACAGCGCAGGCCCCGGTCAATAATCATCTGGCGCAGGCGTGTGATTTTGGGCAAGGTTTCGGGAACGAACTCCTGGCCGCCGAAACCGGGGCTGATGGTCATGACGAGTACCATATCCAGAAATGAGAGCATGTCTTCGAGCATAAAGACGGGGGTCGAGGGGTTGAGGGCGACGGCAGGGCTTTTTCCCGCATCTCTTATTTGCATGATGACGCGATGAAGATGGGGGCAGACCTCCTGGTGGACGATGATAACGTCGGCACCAGCCTGGGCAAAATCTTCGATAAATCGTTCAGGATTGGTGATCATCAAGTGGGCTTCGAGGGGGAGCCGGGTGCAGCGACGTACCGCCTCGACGACCATTGGCCCCATGGTGATGTTGGGCACGAAATGCCCGTCCATGACATCGATCTGGATGCGCTGCGCGCCTGCCGCGTCCGCCTCGCGCACCTGTTCGCCCAGGCGGGTGAAATCGGCCGATAGAATTGATGGGACGATTCCTATCATATCAAAATGCCTTCCTCATGGTTTTATTTGTATCTTCTGCGCAGCCGCTGTATCTACCATCCACGTCACTTCGCCGTTGGGGGGGCGCACAATCTGGGCGGGATATTCGTCGGGATTGTACTCACCTTCGAGGACGGCGTGCAGGGCGTCTGCTTTGTCCGCGCCTGTTACTAAGAATAACACGTTGCGGGCAGCGTTCAGAATGGGAGGGGTGAAGGTCAGACGGTCGGGTGGAGGTTTGGGAACGGATACGGGTATGACCAGGCGTTCGGTTTCATGTAGGGATGGCTGGTGTGGGAAGAGTGAGGCAGTGTGTCCCTCCGGCCCCATGCCGAGCTGGATGAGATCGAAGTTGGGAATGCCATTCGTACCCAAGACGCGCTGCATTTCCTGGGTGTAGGCCAGGCATGCGGCATCGCGGCCAGGTGCATCGGCGGGCATGCGATGAACCTGGGGCGCGGGTATCTGTATCTGGCTCAGCAGTACTTCGTGGGCCATACGGTAGTTGCTGTCCGGGCTGTCGGGCGGCACACAGCGTTCGTCGCTCCAGAATATATCGACCAGTTTCCAGTCAATCTGGCTGCGATAGGGTTCACTTCCAAGCAAGCTGTAAAGCTTTTTGGGGGTATTGCCGCCCGATAAGGCTATGGTGAAGCGGCCTCGCGTGACGATAGCCTCGTTGGCCACATGTACAACATACTGGGCGGCTTGTTGACTGATTGTATCGAGATCAGGATAAACAGCGATGTGCATAGGTATCTCCTGCGGCTCAGGCAGCCGGAAAGACATGATTTATTCGCGTCCATTTCAGGGTTCAGCATCTAATAATATGGCGAGCTCTTGCAGCGTTTGTTCAAAGAGATAGTCGTGACCGGTGATCTCCAGTTCATCGCGCAAAAGTTCGCTTTCCTGGTGAAACCTGGTCAGACTGACGACACGACTCTGGCGCGTTTCCTTGGCAAGCACGACAGAGGTGTAAACATGGTCGAGATCTTCTTCACGCTTGATGGTGAAAATGGCCTCTCTATTTTCAAAAGTGCCGGTAAGGCGCACAAGAGCGATGGAACCTGGGCGCAACTCAGAGTGAACCAAAGGACGAATAGTGATGCTGACCGGCTGACCACCCAGGCGGTCCGTTCTACTCCTGGGTGAGACGAGTTGGCGGGTTCCGCGCGTATTCGACGGGCGCTGCATCTCCCAGTGATAGCTGCCACTGGCGGTATCATGATAATTATTACCGGTATACGGTGAGAGCACCCATTCGAGCCGCTCTTTGAGCCAGGCGCCGAGCAACAAGGCGCGAGTAGGATTGGGCGAGACATCTCCCTCTGCGGTACGCACAGGCAGGGCGAGAGGCGCGGCGGTATGTTCGATTTCGATAGAGTGAATGCCTGCGAGAAATGGGCGAAATTCCGGTACATCGAAGAATTGGATGACTAAATCGCGCCAGGGAGTAATGCGGCCCCAGTTGAGGTCGCTCAATGCGCAGCTGGGAGTGGCAATACAGAGTGCAGCGAGTGTGCGGATATCCTGCTCCGGGTTGAAAAAACTGGTCGAGTCAAAAATGATGCGGTTGCTGAGTTCGACAAGGTTCTGGAAGGTGGGATCGCCTTGATCGGGTGGATCACCGAGCCACCACAGGTAGACGGGCAGGTCTGGTTTAAGCAAGGGTTGTACGATGTTGCCAACCGCGCGCACGGCGCTGCCCATAGCCAACAAGGTTGTTTGCTCGAAGCAGTGCCGCATCAGGTCTGAGATCATAGAGTAGCAGCGCAGCGTCACCCATGCTGAGATAGAGGAAGCTGCCTGTGCTCCGCTATCAAGCACCAGAATACTGACACGCGCCAGGTGTGTGCTTGATAAATCACGAAGAACTTTGCTGGCGCGTTGGGCAGAATCGATATCGGGGGTACAGATGACGAGGTTCAAGACACTGGTGCGTACATTGATATTGGCACCAGTGCGCAGGTTATCAAGGGACATGCTCCACAAAGAGGCAAGCGTTTTTTCAACTTCCTCGATGCGTACCATTTTTCCGGCCCAGGGTAAACGTATCACTGGACCATTGGCGGTATCATTCGTCATGCTCGTTTCCCATTACTTCCTTTCATCACTGCTGACCCGCAGTGTCTTCGTTGCAGCTTGCCTGGTACGCACTATAGAGACCAGTCTCGTTGCAGTGATGTTTTCAATTTACTGTTAAGGGACAGTGTCTATAGTATAGACGTTACGGACGACGCCATCTTCGACCATCGCGCCAGATAAATTCATCTGAGGCCTGCGGCCCCCACGAGCCGGATTCGTAAGTGTGGATGGTTTCAGCCGGTTCGTGACCCCATTCGTCAAGGATGCCCTGTATGAAGGCCCACGCGGCTTCTACTTCGTCTCGGCGCGTGAAAAGCGTCGAGTCGCCCAGCATGCAGTCGAGTAAGAGACGTTCGTAGGCTTCGGGTTGAGCCCGGAAGGACGAAGTGTAAAAGAAGTCCATGTTGACGGAGCGAATCTGCATCTCCGTGCCGGGCACCTTCGCGCCGAATTTGAGTGAAATACCTTCGTCCGGCTGAATGCGCAATGTCAAAACGTTTGGCTCGACCTGACCATGCGCTTCGCTGCGTTTGAAGAGCATCAATGGCGCCTGCTTGAACTGTATAGCAATTTCGGTGACACGTTTAGGTAGGTGTTTGCCAGTGCGCAGGTAAAATGGCACGCCGGCCCAACGCCAGCTATCTATAAATACCTTCAAGGCCACGTAGGTTTCGGTAGTCGAACTGGGCGAGACGCCTGGTTCCTGGCGATATCCTACGACTTGCTGTCCATTCACCCAGCCTTGACCGTACTGCGCGCGTATCATGTGTGTGATGACATCCTGGCTGGTCATGGGCTGTAGAGCATGCAGCACTTTGACCTTCTCATCGCGTACCGCGTTGGCATCGAAAGCGATGGGAGGTTCCATTGCTACCAGCGAGAGCAATTGCAGCGTATGATTCTGGACCATATCGCGAATCGCACCCGCTTCTTCGTAATAACCGCCGCGCCCTTCCAGGCCGATGTTTTCCGCCACCGTGATCTGCACGTGGTCAACGTAGCGGCGGTTCCATACCGGCTCGAAGATACCGTTTGCCAGGCGAAATACGAGGATGTTCTGCACCGTTTCTTTGCCCAGGTAGTGGTCGATGCGGTAGACCTGCTCTTCTCTAAAGACTTTGGCAACCTGCCGGTTTAGTTCCTTCGCTGATGCCAGGTCGTGTCCAAACGGTTTTTCAACAATGATGCGCGTCCACCCTTTGCGGCTCTTATTCAGGCCCGCCGCACCGAGATTCTGGATGATTTCGGGATACTGACTGGGTGGAGTCGACAGGTAAAAGATGCGATTGCCGCCTGTGCCGCGCTCCCGGTCAAGCATGTTGAGCATGTTATTGAGCTTTTCATAGCCCTTTGCGTCGTGAAAATCGGATTGGAGATAGTGGATACCGGAAGCGAACCCTTCCCAAACTTGTGGATTGACCGGCTTCTGGCGGGAGTATTGATTAATAGATTCGAGGGCCTGCTGGCGAAACTGTTCATCGGTATAGGGACGCCGCGCGAATCCTACGACTGAGAAACCCGCCGGGAGCGGTTGTTCCAACGCGAGATCGTAGAGCGCTGGAAGCAGTTTGCGGTGTGTCAGGTCGCCAGTGGCCCCAAATATGACCATGACACACGGCTCAGGGCTGTTTTTAATGCGTATACCCTCTCGTAAAGGGTTAGGAGCCTCTACTACGCTGCGCTGAGGCATAAGCGTTCTCTCCTCAATTGAAATGTTATGGATAGAGGGGCGCTTTTGATTGCGCCCCTTGTCCCTACGACTTAACGAGCAACCTGTGTCTGGATAGCTTTCCTTTTCTCCTCGATGCCGCGGAAGAGTTCGTGGAAAGAATCGGCGAACTTTTGCACGCCTTCATCGAGCAGCTGTTGCGTCACCGCGTCGTAATGGATGCCCAGGCGTTCAAGCGCCTCCAGCTCGGCCCTGGCCTGTGGAATATCTTTTTCGATGGTAAGGCCGACACGGCCATGGTCGCGGAAGTTTTCGATAGTCTCCAGTGGCATAGTATCGACGGTATTCGGCCCGATCAGTTCCTCGGCATAAAGAACATCACGGTAGGCAGGGTTTTTCGTGCTGGTACTGGCCCATAGTGGACGCTGCACATGCGCGCCGCTATGTTTGAGCGACTCAAAGCGCGGCGTGCTGAAAATGCGCTTGAACTCTTGATAGACCAGGCGAGCATTGGCGATGGCGGCTTTGCCTTCCAACGCCTTCAATCGCTGCTGCTCAGCGCTGTCGCTGGTAGCTTTGATTTTATCTTCCAGGAGTTTATCAACCAGCGTATCGACACGGCTGACGAAAAAGCTGGCGACGGAGGCCATATGGCTGATATCTTTGCCTGAGGCATTGCGATCTTCCAGGGCGTTGAGATACGCTTCTGTCACTGCCTTATAAGCCTCAATCGAGAAGATGAGGGTGATGTTGATATTGATGCCCTCGGTCAAGGCTTGCTGGATAGCCGGAATGCCTTCTGGTGTCGCAGGAATCTTCACCAGCAGGTTGGGGCGATCCACCATTTTCCAGAAGCGGCGCACTTCCGCGATGGTGCCTTCCGTATCGTGTGCCAGGTCGGGCGAGACCTCCAGGCTGACGTAGCCATCCACCCAGCCTGTGCTGTCATAGATGGGGTGCAGGATGTCAGCCACCGTGCGGATATCCTGTATCACCATCGCCTCGTAAATCTCACTGGTGCTTTTGCCCTCTTTGACAAGCTGCGTCATCTGTTCGTCATAGGCATTGCCATGACTGATGGATTTTTGAAAAATGGTGGGGTTGGCGGTAACGCCAACCACGCCGTCTTCGTCCAGCAAGCGTTTGAACTGGCCGGAGACGAGCTGCGCGCGGTCAACGTTATCGTACCAGACGCTTTGACCATACGTCTTGAGTAGCAGTAAAGGGTTGGTCATGTGTGTTCTCCTTCTCTTATCGTCCTGCCTGAGTGCTTCGCAGAAGTCCCCCGGACTTCTTTGCTAGCTACGCAGTAGCGTTGGCAGGACGGATAGGTACCAAGTTAAAAACCACAATGGGGGTCGCCTATGGTTTGGTATTAAAACGGGGCTATTCGTTACGCCCGCGACAATACGTATGTCTCCCTTCATGATAGCATGAAATAAAGCGAAGAGCCAAATCTTTGTCTATCTATCTATTACACGTTGCAAGTTGTGTATAGGCGTAAAGATTGGAGGTTTACCAAAAAGAAGGTTTCCCGCGGTTATTTTCTCCCCTTCGCTTTCTGCTGCAACTCGTACAACTTGCCGATTGCTTCGATGGGGGTTAGTTCGTCGATGGAGAGCTGTTTGATCTCTTCGATCAATGGATGCGGCTCGGCTGAGAAGAGGGTCATTTGCAGGACGCCAGGCGTTTCCATGTCGCGCATAGCTTTGCGGCGCAATCTGGCATCGCCTTTTTGCTCCAGCTCCGCCAGAATCTCCTCAGCGCGGTGTATGACCGGTTTGGGGATACCGGCCAACTGTGCCACGTGCACACCATAGCTTTTATCCGCGCCGCCAGGGACTATTTTATGCAGGAAGACAACTCTCCCTTCTTCCTCGGTGACGGCGACATTCATACATTGGATGCGCGGCAGCGATTTCGCGACCTCGACCAGCTCGTGATAGTGGGTGGCAAAGAGCGTGCGTGCGCCGCAGCGCTTGTTGTTGTGCAGGTATTCGACCACGGCGCGCGCGATGGCCAGTCCGTCATAGGTGCTGGTGCCGCGCCCAATCTCATCGAGAATAATCAGGCTGCGCGGCGTGGCATGATGCAGGATGTTGGCGGTCTCAACCATTTCGACCATGAAGGTGCTCTGCCCTGTCGCCAGGTCATCCTGTGCGCCGATGCGCGTGAAGATGCGATCAACGAGGCCGATGGTCGCAGCCTCGGCAGGGACATAGCTGCCAATTTGCGCCATCAGCACGATTAAGGCGACCTGGCGCAGGTAGGTGGATTTACCGGCCATGTTTGGCCCGGTGACAATCAAAATTTGCGCCTGGCGGTTGGAAAGCTCCACGTCATTGGGGATAAACGGCATATCTACCTGCGACTGCTCGATGACGGGGTGACGGCCAGCCACGATATGAACGGTGTCGCCCTCGTTGAGCTGCGGGCGGCAATAGTTATGCTGCGCGGCAACGCTGGCCAGGCTCAAATACACGTCGATTTCCGCCAGCGCGTGCGCGGTATTGAGAATGCGCTCCGTCGCATGTATGGCAATTTCGGCGCGCAGTTGGGCGAATAGCTCGCTTTCCAGTTTGCTGCTGCGTTCCTGAGCATTGAGGATGAGCGTCTCCTGTTCCTTGAGATCGGGCGTAAGGAAGCGCTCGCCGGTTGTCAGGGTTTGCTTGCGTATATAATCCTGTGGTACACGGCTCAGATGGGATTTGGAGACTTCGATGAAGTAGCCAAAGACCTTCGTATAGCCAACTTTGAGATTAGGAATGCCGGTGCGCTTGCGTTCTCGCTGCTCCATTTCGGCGATCCACTGTTGCCCACTCTTTGAAGTATGCTTGACGTTGTCGAGTTCCTCGCTATAGCCTGGACGGATGACTCCGCCCTCGGATGTGTTCAATGGCGGCTCATCAACAATAGCGCTTTCAATGAGGGAAATGGTCTCCTCGTTATCCGCGAGCCGCTGCACGAGTTGCGCCAGGGTGGGCATACATTCTTCGGCGTTGGCGGGCAAAGCGGCTCGCACATCTGCGGCGGCTCGCAAACCTCCAGCCAGCGCAACCAGGTCTCGTGGTGTAGCGATACGCTGACGCACACGGTTGATGAGGCGTTCGATATCCCCGGCTTTTTTCAGGCCCTCAGCCAGGCGCGCCTGTGTCAGGGTGTCGGTGAGCAGCTCGCTGATGATTTGCTGGCGATGGTGCAGCACCTGGATGTCAAGGAGCGGCTGCCCGATCCAGCGCCGCATGAGACGCCCGCCCATGGGGCTGCGCGTCTTGTCCAGCACCCACAGCAGCGATCCCTTAATGGAGCCGGTGCGCCCGCTCTCGAAGAGTTCCAGGTTGCGCCGCGTATGGGGATCAAGCGTCATAAAAGAGCTGGTGTAGTACGTTTCCAGCGAGGTAAGCTGGCGCAATAAGCCTTTTTGGGTTTCCTGCACATAAGCCAGCACTGCTCCGGCGGCGCGAATCGCCAGTGGGAGGTGGGCACAGCCAAAACCTTCGAGCGAGGCTACATCAAAGTGCGTCAGTAGGCGGTGTCGCGCGTCGTCTTCGCTAAAGTAACGCGCATCATAGGGAGTGACGTGTCCGGCAATGCCTGCCAGCAGCTTTTCGAGTGGTGCGCTATCATCATCGTCATCGTCCAGGGGGATGCTATTGCTTGTTCCGTTAGTGGCGTAGGTGTCGTGCGCGGCTGCCAGCGCTTCTTCTACATCGGCGTTGGGGTTGCCGTTGCTGCCAACCCTGGTAACGGTTTTCTCGCTCATCGCAGCCGCCAGCCAGCGTCGCTTGCGGCTGCCCAGGTGGTTGTTGTGTGATTCAATGATGATTTCGGCGGGGGCAACGCGCGCCATTTCCTGTTGGATGGAGAGTTCCGGTTCGGGTGTGTTGAACTGGGTGACGGCAAATTCGCCGGTGGTTATATCAACGTAGGCGAGGCCCACCGCCTGGCGTCCAACGACGACGCCCGCCAGGAAGTTGTTGCGTTTGGTGGCAAGCATGGCGGGGTCAATGATCGTACCCGGCGTAACGATGCGTATGACTTCGCGGTCAACCAGCCCTTTTGAAAGCGCTGGATCGCTCATCTGTTCACAAACGGCGACGCGGTAGCCTTTGCCGACGAGTCGCGCAATGTAGCCGTCTACAGCGTGGTGAGGAACACCGGCCATGGGCGATTTTTCGCCGCGCCCCCAATCGCGGCGTGTCAGGGCGATTTCCAGTTCGCGCGCCACAATCTCCGCATCATCATCAAACAATTCATAGAAGTCACCCATGCGAAAAAAGAGGATGGCGTCGGGGTTCTGCCGCTTGATCTGTAAATATTGTGTACGTATCGGGCTATGTACTGGATTGTCTTTTATGTAGTCTTCGAATAACATGTTGCCTCATTGCTGTTCTAACTCCCTCATTCGTTCTTCACGTGCCTGACGTAGCAACTCCACAGAGTCTTCAAAGACTTGTCCGGGATGAGCACGCCTGATCTCCTCGCGGTGGCGTAACAATTCATCCACTGCTGCACGATCGAGACCCCGACGGCGTTTCTGTGTACCGCTTTCCTCGGCAGGAACCACTTGTTCGAGGATATGCCCAACATACTCTTGTTCAGAAAGGTTACTCTGTGCTGCTGCTTCCCTGATACGTCTCCGTAGCTCAGGAACGAGATAGATGATGAGTCCATTTGTTTGATCATCATTGTGCTGCTGCATCGCCATAACTTTACTTACTCCCACCAAGCTCCTGGTTGTAGACTGATAGCTTATCTATAATGATAGTTACTATTGTACGATACCATGTTATCAGAACTGAGGTAGGGTTTCAAGTGACAGCTTACCAGATGTAAAACTCGTCCTATCGGTCAATCATTTGCCCCCTTACCTGTATTACATATACTTACTTCTTTCTGAAATCAGAAAAAACGGCTGACAACCGGTGTTTATTGATGAGAACGGCATCTTGTTGTGCCTGGAATACTAGAGGAGAAAGCTGTGCTTTATGTCATGCTCGTACTGTTTCTGCTGGCGGGTGGCTTGATTACGGTACTGGTGATTGAGAATAGTTCAACGTTGATGATCGGCGTACACCTGACATTTTTTGCCTGGCATACACCGACTCTGCCGTTAGGCATAGTGCTGTTGCTTTCCTGGGTGCTGGGCGCGCTGCTGCTCTATGTGGTGACAGTTGTGTCAGCCTGGCGGGAACGCCGCGAATTACGTACGTTACGGAAACGGGTTGCCGAGCTTGAGCAGGCTCACATGAACATACCGGCGCAACAGTTGTCTTCGTCGGTAATTGTACCGATGCCTGGAATACGCAACACCCGGCCTCCTTATTCACAATAATATGGCGGAGGTAGGCCAGTAGCTTCCGGGGCGACCCTGGCGATCACCCTGGCAATAATTCACGCTCCCAGCAATATCCCGACCAGGCGCCGCAAGAATCCACGTTTTGGGGGCAGACTTGTAAGAGAAAGCGGCTGTTTGTTGGGTGATATCTCAGGCTGTAGGACTGGCTGGCGCGCCTGCTCCTCCGATCCTGGCTCTTCAATCTGTCCAGGCTTATCCACCTCAATGTTTTCAGGGTGTTCTGGTTCAGGATCGCTAATTTGCTCTGTGGGAGCAAATTCGACGAAAGTTGGAAGTTCGCCATCCGCCGAATGAGCTTCTCTCAAGATTGCAGACCCCTCTTCAGGCGCGAACTCAATGAGAGATGGTTGTTCGTTCTCGGATACAGTTGTTTCGTCGCTATATGGCGCTGTTTCTGGTGGAGCGAACTCGACAAGCGTGGCTTCTTCGTTTTGTGAAGGAGTAATTTCTGCGCTGCTCGCGGATTCTTCTGCATCTTCCTGAGCAGGCGATTTAATGGCTGTTTGCTTGAGTGTCTCTTCCTGCCATGAGACTTCTTCTTGTTCGTCGGAATCGCTGGTAAGTTTTTGCAGGAGCATGGCCTCGGTTGCTTCTGTATCAGCAGTAGCAACGGTATCGGCAGCGCCGGGCTGGAATTCTTCAATGGCGGTGGGTGGTGAAGTCGGGGAGGCTTCATCGAGCATCGAATCGATCCAGTCGAAGGCTCCTTCCAGGGCGAGTTTACACCATTGCGTATAGTCATCGCGAATGAAATCGTCGATTTGCTCGCAGTAGTCGAGGCGCTGCATAGTCGCATCCAGCCATGCTTCTCCGCGTGCGAGCATGCTGTCGAGCAGGTCAATATCATTGACGCCGTCGGATTGAAGGCGCGCTAAGGTAGCAAGAGCGATGGGTGAGGGCTGTGTCTGCTGGATAAGCCGGGTATTTTCCGCAAGCTGCTGTTGTATGTGTACGATGCGTTGTTGTAACGATGCGATATGCTGTTGCAGCAGCCACTGCTTATAAGTAGCGTAGAATTGTTCGACCTCCTGTGGGTTCAGTTGCGCGAAGATCGTGTCAAGCTGGCTAAGAAAGTCCGGTTCCGCACTATGTTGCATCAGGCGTGTCCTCGCTTTCTTCTTCAGGGAAGGCCGTCGAGCTTTGGCGTCCCCAACGTTCTACCCAGCGCTGCACCAGGCGATTCGTGCGTATACTTTCCTGGTCGATGGGCCTGCCGCTTTCAGCATCACTTGAGGCAATCGTGATTTTGCGCAGCCACCAGGGAAGTTCAACTTGCGGGTCAGTTTGCGCATGTGCATCCATCAAGGCAAGCATGTCTTCAGGTAACAGTTCTATTTCAGGATGGCTGGCGGATGGAAAAGGTGGCAAATCTAAAAAGTGATCAGCTTGCCCCATTTTTCCCATTTTTCCCATCTGCTCTATCTGCTGTGGGCCAGAATCTGGCAGGTCTCCCCGGTCCAGAAGCTCAGGCGAAAGGGTTTCGTGTGATGCGGCGTATTCCTGTTCGTTTGTTTGGGAGAAGGAAGATGCCTCGTTGTTTGAAGGGATGTGCCCATTCGTACTGGCGCTCTTTTGAGTGAGGAGGGTGGAAAGAATGGAATTTGTGGCCAGAGGATTGGCCTGCTGCATGAGTTGCTCTAAAAAGCAGCTATCGAGTTGACTTTCGAGTCGAGCCAGCTCTATTTCAAGCACCTCTAACGTTGAGCGCAAGCGTCGATCAACTTCCTGGTAATGTAGCCATTGCTGGTATTGACCCATACTCTTTGTTCCTACATGTTTCTGGAGACAAGTAGATATATAGTGAAACAGGTCTATATTACCCCTCTCGTTCCATCGCTGTATTATGCGAAATGCGCAAGAGGATACCAACAATAATATAATTGGCGATGATCGAGCTGCCGCCATAGCTCAGAAATGGTAGGGGTATACCTGTTAAAGGCAGGAATTTCATATTACCTGCAATGATGATTAACGCCTGGATTGCGAAGATCGAGGTCAGGCCGGCAGCCAGCAACTGGTTAAACTCGTTGCTGGACTCAATTGCGATGCGATAACCACGATAGATAATCAGCAGGTAGATACCAATGATAGCGAACAGTCCGGCCAGCCCTAATTCTTCGCCTATGCCGGTGAAGATCATGTCGGATTGCACAACTGGCACAAAATTACCGGCATGTCCTAAACCTAAACCCGTGCCGATGATTCCGCCGCTTGATAGGGCGATCAAGCCCTGCATAATCTGGTATGCCTGCGCTTTGGCGAAGGCAATGGTATCTCCTGACCAGTTTTGCCAGTTTACGGCATCGATAGACACCGCCGCGAAACGATCCTGCACATACGTGAAGAGCTTATAGCCAATGAAGCCGAGCACAAAAAACATCAGCAGGCTGACAATAACGTAGGACATTTTTCCGCTGCCCAGGTAGAGCATTGCCAGGAAAATGCCGTAAATGAGCAGCGCCAATCCCAACTCACGTATGCCTAAGAACAGCACAAGCGAGATGCCCAGCATCAGAGCCAGCGGTCCCAACTGGCGTAAGGGTGGCAGCCGGAATGGCCCGATCTCACCGAAGAGAGGCAGGCGAAAAGGGCCTAACAGCAGGTTACTCTCCGCGATCACATCGAGATTTTCACTCAAATAAGCTGCGAAGAAAATGGCAATACAGATTTTCAGGAGTTCCGATGGCTGCAGGTTGAGTGGCCCAAAGTTCAACTGGTCATGGGTGGGGGCGTTAAAATTTTTCACACGCAAGGCATTCACCAGGGTCAAGCCCACCAGGATGATGCCAAGCGCGGCCCAGGTATACTTGTAGCGTCGAAGCCAGTTCATATTTCTCAGGCCAAACAGCACCCCTATACACATGAGAAGCCCGATCAATACCCATAGAAGCTGCCGGGCACCAAGATTCGGGTCTCCCACATCCGGTCCCAGGCGTGTGGCCATCAGCACGCCAATGCCGCTCATCAGGCCGACAAGCGGTAAAAGGACCTGGTCTGCTTTTGGAAAAAAGAAGCTGAAAAGTAAGTTGACGAAGAGCAAAACGGCGATTAAACCAAGGATGGGTATCAGCGCGTGTACCGATGGCAGGACGGCCAGGGTGAAAGGTACTAGTTGTTTATTCGTGTTGAGCTGGTTTTCGTAGTATTGCGCCAGGGGCAGTTGTATCATTGCAAGCAGCAAAATCATGAAAGGGATGATGAACAACCCTAATTCTTTCCAACGGTACCTTCTTAAGATATTTTGAGATTGACTTGCCATATGATTCTTTCTTTATTGAGCCAGTTTGAAACGAATGTATCCAACTTGAATGATATCGCCAAAACGGGCGGTGAGAGCTTCACGCGCCGGTTGATCGTTCAGGTAGGTGCCGTTGGTGCTGCCCGCATCCTGGACGTACCAGGCCCCATTGCGAAACCACATGCGAGTATGTTCGCCAGAGATGAAGTTTTCTGGAATCTGGATGGTACAGGTAGGGCCGCGCCCGATGGTTGTCAGGGGCATGAGATCAAAGCGCGTGCCTGGAGCTATCTGGCTGGGTCCGCTATCTACCACAACGAGATGACCGACGATGGGAGCGCCTTTGCCGCCCCCTGCCTCAGTGAGGGCTGTCGTCTTGCGCAAATCGCGTGTAATGGCGATGACTACCTGCATGAGAAAAAGGTAGAGCAATACAATTAATAAGAGACGTAAGATTATTAAAAAGACATCAAGCGTCATTCGTTCTTTTCAGCCAGATGAGCCGCAGGCTAGACGCGCAGCGTCGTTTCTGGCTGCCTTTCAAACATCGCATTTTAAACCTTATCTTCGCTCAAAGTAGAAATCATAACTCCCAATGGTGAAGCGATCACCGCTGCGCAGCAGGTGCTGGCGCAGATGCGGTGTGCCATTGACGGTAATGCCATTGGTGCTGCCAAGATCATAAATGGTAAATTGCCCATCGGCCTGGTATTTTATCTGAGCATGATAGCGCGAAACACGTTTGTCTTCAACAATGATATCATTCGTGAGCTGGCGCCCAATGTTGACAACGGGTTTTTCGACGCGGTAGACCTTTTGACCGGCCTGCGGTAAACGGATCGTTAACCATGCCTGGGGCATTACGGGTACAGATGTAGGTGGTATGGTTGGCGGCATAAGGGATGGGTTGGAACCCATCGGGCCGCCTGTCGGGTAGCTATATGGACCTGTTGGCATCACGCCGGGGTTGGATATGCCGGGCAATGGTTGTCCCGGCGGCAACTGCGCGCGTAACTGCGCCAGTTGTTCGGCGCTGAGCGCCTGGGTAGCCATCAGGCCGCCTTCCCCACCGTCCACCATATGTTGCTTATCGACCAGCTGCGCCTCGATACGCACGTCACCGGAGCGTAAATCGCTGCTGGGATGCAGGCGCAACACCGGCATGGTGCGTAGAGTATAGTGATGTTGGCGCGCGAAGTGCACGAGATGGTCTTGCCAGTCTTTTTTCAGCGTGGCCTCAACGGGAGCCAATTGCTGGTGATCTTTGAAACTGAGATAGATGTCATAAATCTCAGGGGCCAATCGTCGTCCCTCACCTTGCAGGAGAGACTGATCTTCCATAGCGCGTTCCAGTCTACGAGCTACCTGCGCGGGTTGTAGTCTGGACGGAAAAAGAAACGCAAAGGGGCCTTCCACCATGCGTTGCATCAAAGATTCTACTTTTGAGAGTGGGTTTTGGCGAGTTTTCACCCTGCTCAACCTCCCTCTTGGAAAAGCTGACGGGCTTGCTGCGCATCAGCCGCGATTTGAGCCTTCAGCGCATCAATGCCGTTAAAGCGTTGCTCGTTGCGTAATCGCGCGATGAAGTTAATAGTAATACGTTGATCATACAAATCGAGTTGAACATCAAGGAGATGTGCTTCCACCAGGCGCTGTTGCCCACCAAAGGTTGGGCGAACTCCCACATTTACCACGCTGTTCCATTCCTTCTGTTGTTCATCATTAGAGACGGGTATGCGACCTGTCGCGTCACTTTCTGCTGGGCTTCCTACGCGGACTCTCGCGGCATAGACCCCGTTGGCGGGCAGCAGCTTGTGCGGTTCTGGCAGCAAGTTGGCGGTGGGAAACCCCAGCAGCCTGCCGCGTTGATCGCCTTTAATGACAACGCCGCTCACGATGACTGGATGCCCCAGTAATTCGTTCGCCTCCGCTATCTGCCCCTCACTTACCAATGAACGGATGCGTGTGCTGCTTATACGTGCGCGTTCAGCTTCCTCCAACTCGATAGGTCGGATAAGTATATGATGTTCCTGCCCATAGCGTTGCAGAAAAGCGAGATCGCCCATCCGGTTATGTCCCAGGCTGAAATTGCTGCCTACAACCATGGCTTGAATGTTAAAATGCGCCCGCAATTCATCGAGAAATGCGCCCGCCGTCAGCGCTGCTACTTCTGGTGTGAAGTGAACGACGATGTTATTCGCGACCTGTCCATAGCGTTGCGCCAGCGCCAGCTTTTCTTCCAACGTCGTCAGGCATTCCAGTTGAATGGCCGGTCTCACTACGAGTAAGGTATGCGGTGAGAAAGTTACCATTACTGGTGTGCAGCCTGAAGCCAGCGCCACCGTTCCCAGCTCACGCAAAAGACGTTGATGCCCTCGATGTATCCCATCAAAATTGCCGATGGTAATAGCGATAGGTGTGTTTCCCGAGACGGTTGTTTCATAGTCCATAAGTTATTCGAAAGGGTATCCTAAAAGTTCTCTGGCTTATAGTACCACAGCGACCATATATAGGCAATAAGATAGGTCATAGTAGGCTTACCAGCCAGACGTCCCCGGTCCGCCTTTAAAGGGACCAATAATTTCGCTCGTAATCCAGCCCCCGTAAAAGTCACCCTCCTGGGCCTGTACTCGTTCACCATCCACAAAGCACGCACCCATTTTGCTGGGATAAAAGGCTACGTGGTTGGCAAGCGCCTCGTAGGGATGAGTAGGCTGCCGGTAGAACCATGCCGCGTTGGCTGCACTTTTGTCTCCCACGCTAATCGTGTAGTAGGAAGCCGCCCCTTTCCATTCGCAAAACGTTGTGCGTGGAGTGGGCGTGAAGAACCTGTCGAGCTGCACATCTTCCGGTGGAATATAGTAGACGGGTGGGTGGCTGGTTTCCAGGATGCGTTTGGCGCGCCGCGTATCTGCAATGACCACGCCATTGAAGATCACCTGGATATGTTTGCTGCTTTCCTCAAGCCGAGGTGGGCGCGGATAGTCCCACACCGATTCCTGGCCCGGCCCTGGTTCAATCCTCTCGCGTTTGTGCATGGTTAGCTCCTCTTGATTATTAGACGCAATCGCTGCATCAAAGAAACACTTTGGCTGGTTGCCACATCTTTTGTTGTTCGTCCCACCGGGCGATAGCCAGAAATTGCCCCTGGTGATCATATACACGGGCAATTTGTTGTTTATCTACAGCATTTGCTGGTTGTTGCTCATGCTGAAAAGCGTTGCCATGTCGCACGCGCTCGCTTATGACCTCATCCAGGAAAAGCGCGGGATATTGCTCTAACACTTTATCTGCCGGGTAGAGGAACTGTTCGATTGGTCCCTGAGCGGCGGCCTCCGCAAGCTGTTCGAGCGTGATACTTTCAGCCAGAGTGAATGGCCCGCTGCGAGTGCGGACAAGTGCCTGCAAGTAAGCGCCATAGCCTGATTGCTCGCCGAGATCATAGGCCAGGGAGCGAACGTAGGTGCCTTTGCTGCACTCGATGGCGAGGGTAAGCATGGGAGATTGCCAATCAATGATTTCAAGCCGGTAGATAGTAACGGGGCGCGCCTCCATCGTTACATCTTCGCCCGCCCTTGTGCGCTTGTAGGCGGGTTGGCCCTGAAGTTTGATGGCGGAGTAGCGCGGTGGTACCTGCAGCTGGTCTCCCAGGAACATTGGCAGGAGTGACTGAATGTGGGAGAGAGTCAGATCGTCTGTGCTGGTAGTGCGTATGACGGCGCCTTCAGAATCGTAAGTGTCGGTGATGGTGCCGAAGACGATGGTGGCCTGGTATGCTTTGCCGCTCTCGCTCAGGTATTCCGCGACTCGTGTTGCCTGACCAACGCAAATGGGCAAGACGCCGCTCGCTGCTGGGTCGAGTGTACCCGCGTGCCCGACGCGCTTTTGTTTCAGCAGTTTACGCACACGCGCCACGACATCGTGAGAGGTCATGCCCGTGGGTTTATGAATGTTGAGTATGCCATCCATAGGTTGATGTTCTGTAGGGGCGTGATTTATCACGCCCTCGTCCATGTGAATCGGTCGTCCACCAGGGCGCGATAAATCATGCCCCTACAGACCTGATCTCTTTCTCTAGTTCTCCAATTACCAGCATTGTTGCTTCTTCAATAGGCATGTGAAATGTCGCCCCGGCCGCGCGGGCATGACCACCGCCCAGGCCATTGCTGATGCGCTGGCAAATTTCCGCCGCATTGTAGGGGGCGGAAGCGCGCAGGCTCAGGCGGGTGACGGTTGGCTCATAATAGCTTTTCAAGAATGCCGCGATTTGGACGCCTTCGATATCGTGCAGCCGGGTAGAAATACCATCGTCCATCTCCGGTATTGCTCCTGCCGCCTCAAGTGTGGCCTCGGTGGCCTGTGACCAGATCAAGCGGCCCTCGCACGCTGTCTGGGCATTGGCAATGATCATAGCCTGAAAGCGTGCCTGCGCTAATGGAAGTGCGCGATAGAGAGGCTGAATAATGTGTTCCGGAATCGCGCCAGCGCGCAATAAGAGCGCCGCGACTTCCAGGCAGCGCGGGGTGGTGTTGGTAAATTGGAATGAACTGGTATCGGTAATGATGCCGGTGAGCAGGCACATGGCAGCATCACGATCGAGCGGCAGGCGCGCCTGCTGTTGAAACAGCACCAGCAGTTCCGCCGTCGCTGCTGAAGCCGGGTCAATAATGTTGACCTGGCCGCAGCCGTCGCTGCTGATATGATGATCGAGGTTGAGGACGCGCGCGTGGTCAAAGAATGCTTGATGCTCTTCGTACAGCGCGCCAAAACGACGGAACTCCCCGGCATCCAGGGCGATGACCAGGTCAAAGTCCTCGCTGTCGAGGGTGTGTTGCATAGTTTCAATGCCGGGCAGGAATGACAGGTTGCGTGGTGGCAGGTCGGCGCAGGCGGGAACGCAGATTTTCCCGGCAAGGCGCAGGATATGCGCCAGTCCCAACGCTGAGCCGATACAATCACCGTCGGGATGCTCATGCGCGATTAACAGAATGCGCTGCGCTGGCTCTATCAGGGCCAGCGCTTCTCGCACGAGCACAGGATCAAGCTGCGCATCCAGGGAGCGAATATCCTCACTCATCGTTGTCTTCCCTACCAACTGGCTTTTCACTTGCCACCTCCCGGATGAGTTCGAGGATACGTGCGCCTTGCTCGATGGATGTATCCAGTTTGAATACGATTTCAGGCATGTAGCGCAGGGTGAGGCGGCTGGCTAGCTCGTGGCGCAGAAAGCCCGTAGCGTGTTTCAACGCTTTCATGGTGCTGGCCTGCTCCTCCTCATTGCCCATGACGCTGACAAAAATTTTCGCGTGGCGATAATCGCCGCTTACCTCTACATGGGTAATGCTAACGAAACCTACACGCGGGTCTTTGACGCGTGTGCGCAGCAGATCACTGACTTCTGCCGTGATCAATTCGCCAAGTTTCTCTTGTCTATGTGGATTTGGCATACTCTATCTACGCTCCCGGCTTAACGCGCTCCTGGTTATACGCTTCAATCACATCGCCAACTTCAAAGTCGGTGAAATCTTCGAGGATGATGCCGCATTCGTAGCCGGTCGCAACCTCGCGCACATCGTCTTTGCCGCGCCGCAGCGAGGCGATTTTGCCGTCGTAGACACGCTCTTTCTTGCGCATGATGCGCGCCTGGGACGAGCGGGTGATTTTGCCATCGGTGATGCGACAACCGGCAATGATGACGTTTTTCCCGGCCTTGAATATCTGTTGGACCTCGGCATGGCCCTCGATTACCTCGCGGTAGGTCGGTTCCAACATACCGGTCAGCGCGGCCTGGATGTCGTCGATCAGCTTATAGATGATATTGTAGTAGCGAATATCGACGCCTTCTTTTTGCGCCAGGCGTTGAGCCGCTCCATCGGCTTTGACGTTGAAGCCAATGACTACAGCATCGGATGCTCCGGCCAGGTGGACATCGGTCTCGCTGATGTTTCCAATACCTTCGTGGATCAGACGTACCTTGAGATTCTCATCGCCGACTTTGGAGAGCGCGTTTTTGATGGCCTCGGCTGATCCCTGAACATCGCACTTGAGCACGATGTTCAATTCCTTGACGGTTCCTTCCTGCATTTGCATGTAGAGGGTGTCGAGGCTGACCTGACCAAGCGGCCCGGTTTCACTGCGGCGCTGCTCGACGATGCGTGTCGCCATTTGTTTGGCGGTACGTTCATCGGCGACGACTTCCAGGCGATCTCCGGCCTGTGGCACTTCTGGCAGGCCCAGAATGCTGACCGGTGTGCTGGGTGGTGCCTTCTGAATACGTTTTCCCCGGTCATTGAACATGGCGCGCACTTTGCCCGACATTGCGCCGACGACGATGTTGTCGCCCATCTTGAGTGTCCCCTGCTGGATAAGCGCGGTCGCGGTCGGGCCGGTGTTCTTTTCCAGTTTGGCTTCGATGATGGTGCCGGTTGCGAGACGATTGGGATCGGCCCGGATATCCTGTATTTCGGCGACGAGCAAGATCATTTCCAGCAGATCATCGATGCCAGTGCCTTTGCGTGCCGAGACGGGGACACAGATAACATCTCCGCCGTAGTCTTCAACGACGACATCGATATCGGCGAGCTGCTGCTTGACGAAATCAGGGTTGGCGTCGAGTTTATCCATCTTGTTGAGCGCGATGATGATAGGAACCTTCGCGGCTTTCGCGTGGTCGATGGCCTCGCGTGTCTGTGGCATGACGCCATCGTCGGCGGCCACCACAATGATGGCGATATGTGTCACCTGCGCGCCGCGTGCGCGCATGGCGGTAAATGCCTCGTGACCGGGAGTATCCAGGAAGGTGATTTTCTTGCCCTGGACCTCCACCTGGTAGGCTCCGATATGCTGTGTAATGCCACCGGCTTCACCTGCGGCCACTTTGGTTTTGCGAATCGTGTCCAGCAATGAGGTCTTGCCGTGATCGACGTGACCCATGATGGTGACGACTGGCGGAATAACGACCATATTGTCTTCGTGGCGGGTAGCCATCATGGCCTCATTGGCGGACAGTCCGTCTTTGACACGCTGCACGGCAGGTGCGACGGTAAGCGCGCTCTGCGTTGGCTCGAAGCCCATATCTTTGGCAACCAGCGCGGCTTTATCATAGTCAATTACCTGGTTGATGTTGGCAAAAATGCTGTGCTTCTTAATCAGGTCGCCGATGATCTCGTTCGGCGTTGCTTGCAGCATATCTGCCAGGTCTTTGACCATAATCTGCGCGGGGATAGAAACCGGGCCAGTTGGTTTCTCTTTGGGTAGAACAACGCGTCGCTCTGCTGGTCTCTGCACAGTACGGTTCGCCGGACGACCTGTGCCAGGTTGTGTTGCTCCACCTCTAGGGATAGGACGACCTCCTGGACGAGCTGTCGATGCCGGATGCTGGGAATGACCAGTGCCAGCGCCTGGACGCTGTGTAGGGGCCCGATTTATCGCGCCCTGCTGTGGAGGCGCCTGTGTTCCTCCATTGCGCTGCGCGGGTGTTGTGCGCTGCGGGTATGCTGGCTGAGTTGATCCAGCCGGACGCTGGGCAGGGGCATTACGCTGCGGAGACTGCGTGTAACCGGAAGCCGGACGCGGTGTAGGGGCCCGATTTATCGAGCCCTGCTGCGGAGTCGCCGATTGTGAAGACTGCGTGGTATGCGTAGTCGGGCGCGGTGTAGGGGCCCGATTTATCGAGCCCTGCTGCGGAGACGCTGGCTGAGTAGACTGCGTGGTGTTCGTAGTACCCGTAGTCGGGCGTGGCGCAGGTGCTGTCTCAGCAGGCGAAGCGGACGACGCGGACGCCGGGCGAGCTGGACGAGCTTCGACGGCTGGTGCCGCGCTGGCTTTCTCTGTCGCGCTTTGCGCGCGGGCAGCAGTCAGGGAATTGGCGCTAGACGCGCTGCGGCGCGACGTGGTTGGTTTCGCTACCTGTTCCTGGCTGTCTGGCGTCTTAGGCGTGGCGCTCTCTACTTTGGTACGAGTGGTTCGGCTACGTGTAGCCGGTTTTACCTGCTCGTTGGCATCTGGGGATTCAGATGTGTTGGTCATGAAGAAGACCCCCTTCTATCTAGTGATACGCCACTGGTTCCAATACGGACCAGGGCGGGGACAAGCCCACGCCCGTACCCTATACGGCTTGGCAAGCCACTTCGTCGTAGGGTACGGGCGTGGGCTTGTCCCCGCCCTGGCACACTATTGTACAAAGCGGCGGAAATCTCTCTTCACAGCCACATAAAAAGGACTGTCTTCTTCCAATTGAGCAGGAAGGAGACAGGCCCTCGTTGGTGCAGTGCCAGGCAATATTCGTCTGCGCTCTCCGGCGTAGGGGCTATGGTTATTAGTTCATAGCTGTCGCTCCGCAAACCGTGCCAAAACTGCCCTCCAAACGGGGGGCTGTGCCTCTATCAAGAGAAGAGATGTAGTGACTCATACGTTTGTGTACTTGTTTGTTTCGATTCCGATAATTAGAAAAACACCTATCCCATACGGATATCTGCTTTAGTATATCGTACTGTAACCTTATTTGCAACCCAAATGGACTGGCCGAGGTTAATCCTTTGGCAGGGTAGCGATGAATGCATCCAGACCTGCCCGGTCTTCCTCGGATAATACCAGTTCAAATTCCTGTTCAAGCCGTTTTTTCTTGAGGGCATTCTCCCAGCAAGAAAGTTTGGCGCACAGGTATGCTCCGCGCCCCGATTTCTTGCCGGTAGCATCCATCAAAACGTGACCATCCGGTGTGCGAACCACCCGCAGGAGTTCGCGTTTCGGTTTAGTTTCTCTACAAGAAACGCAGGTGCGCAGCGGAACATGCCTGGGTGGCTTCACCTGTTTAACCTGCTGTTTCGTGCTTTTAGCCATGGGTTTGCCTTTTACCCCCTATTCCACTTATTCGTCGTAGTCGAGTGGCCCGCTATACCTGCCGCCACGCTGCTGTGAGCGTTTTGAGCCGCTCCGATCACCACGCTCACCGCGATCGCCACGATCATAACGGTTCGAAGAACGGTCGCCGCGCTCGCGCCTCCCATTATAGGGAACGGACACTTCACGCCTTTCTTCAACCGGCTCGTCATAGATTTCACCTTCGACAGGCTTGGTGACATCGACACGCCAGCCGGTCAGTTTGGCAGCTAGACGGGCATTTTGTCCATCTTTGCCAATTGCCAGCGACAGTTGTCTCTCTAACACCGTTACCTGCGCTGTATGGTCGGATTCGCGCAATTGCACTTTGAGCGGCTTGACCGGGCTGAGTGCATTGGAGACGAAGGTAGCAGGATCGGGACTCCACTGAATGATATCGATTTTCTCGTCATTAAGCTCATGCACGATATTATTGATGCGCGACCCACGCACGCCTACGCAGGAGCCAATGGGGTCCAGCCCCTCCTGACGAGAGACGACGGCCACCTTTGAGCGGCTACCAGGTTCGCGCGCGATGGCTTTAATTTCGACGGTTCCTTCATAGATTTCGGGAACTTCAGACTCAAACAGGCGGCGCACAAGGTCGCGGTGGGTGCGCGAGGCCATAATCTGGAGCATACGCCCCTGTATACGCCGCACATCATAAATGTAGACGCGCAGGCGCTGGCCGACGCGATATTTTTCGGTAGGCACTTCTTCGCCCAGAGGCATAACGCCTTCGACTCGTTCTGCTTTGTCAAAGTCGACCAGCCAGCCGCGCACAGGGTCTTTGCGGGTGAGCGTGCCGAGGCGAATTTCACCGATCCAATCCTTCAATTGGTCGTAGAGATGTTCGTGTTCAGCCTCACGAATGCGCTGTAAGATGACCTGTTTAGCGGTTTGCGCCGGAATTTTGGCGAAGATGTACGAGGAATCGACATCGATGGTCTGTCCGAGCGCGGCGTGTGGAACGAGACGCTGGGCCTCGGCCAGAGAAATCTCATCATTGGAGTTGGTCACCTGTGCCACAACACGCTTGGCTGCCCACACATGCACTTCGCCGTTCTTGTCTACTTCGATGCGAATATTTTCTCCCCCGCCATAGCTCTTACGGTAGGCCGACAGAAGAGCGGTAGCAACGGTTTCCATTACCACTTCGCGTGGTAAGCCTTTCTCGGCAATTAATTGTGCAATGGCAGCTTGAAATTCGCTCCTCATATGCCTTGCTCCTCCGCTAGTCGCCTTGTGGACGGTAACATCATTTTTTCGAGTGCTATCACCGCTGCCCAATGCAGCGGTTTTCATGAGTAAAAAATCCCTCAGTCAAGCAGAAAAGTGGGGGATGCCCACTTTTCTCAAAAGATAATTCTTTACCGACTGCCTGAGTGCGCAGTGCGTCTGGAAGTCGGAATACGGACCCTTTCCTCTATTCTGAGGGTATTATATCACATTCTCGCTCGTTTAGCAACGCAAATTTACATTTTTTCTGTAGGGGCGGGGGTGGTGTTGATGGGTGGTGCGGGTCACTTGGACGCTTGCGTCGCCCGCCGTGCTCAATATCCCCCCCCCCTTCTTACATCAGCAATCGCAGCGGCGTTAAAATACGTTCGCTCAACTTCATATACCAGGAGCGATGTACCCAGCTATCCAGCGTCAACTCAAAGGCATTACCAAGGTCGCGCTCGAACAACTCCTCCATCTGTAGCGCCAGTTTTTCGCTGTAGACTTCGACGTTGATTTCATAGTTGCCGACGGAACTGAGGCGGTCCAGGTTGGCCGTGCCGATGGTAGACCACTGACCATCAATGGTGCAGGTTTTGGCATGCAGCATATTACGATAGCCATAGACGTGTATGCCGGACCGCAAGCATTCTGCGAGGTAGCCGCGCGTCAGCCAGTCGGCGACAATATGATTGGAAGTCCAGGGAATAAGTATCTGTGTATTGACGCCTCGCCCGGCGGCGGTTTTAAGCGCGTCAAGCAGAACGCGATCTGGCACGAAATAGGCATCGGTGAGGCGGATGCCTTGTTCCGCTCTAAGAATTGCTTCGATGTACATATCGCGTATAGGGAAAGTGAGGCGCATCGCATTGGTTTCGTGCACGTTGATAAACGGGTCAAAGCGGCGTGGATAATGCCGGGTAATTTGCCTGGAAGAGGGGTCATGCACATTCCAGAAGTCGATGAATGAGCGCGCAATGTCGGCTGCGGCGCGCCCTACAATACGCAGGTGGGTATCGCGCCACGTGGTGGCATACACGCTGCCCAGATTATAACCGCCGATGTAGCCAATACAGCCATCGACGACCAGCACTTTGCGATGATCCAGGGCATAGCGGCGCGGATCAAAGAGATGGAGAGGTGAGCCAATGGCGTAATATTGCAGCGTGTGAATGTCCGGCGGGAAGACTTTGAATTGCCTGGGTACGACCATGTTCGCGAACTGGTCGTAGATCACGTAGACATCTACGCCTTCCGCAGCCTTACGCGCCAGGTGGTCTTTGAATGCCTGGCCGACCGCGTCGCCTTTCCAGATGTAGGTTTCCAGGAAAATGCACTCCTTCGCGCTATCGATATCCGCGAGCATAGCATCATACAGTTCGCGTCCATAGTCGTACAGTCGCAGGGTATTTTCTCCTAACTGCACACTCTCCAGGTTTGAATGAGGAAAGCCGCCCTGAAGCTGATGGCGTTTGCGCCGGATAGAAATAACCTGGAGAATCAGCACAATGAACACTTGCAGCCCGGCGAATACACCAAAAAACTGCAATAAGATACGCCGGATCGAGAAGCGGCGTCTTTTTAGCAAGGTCGGTAATGGATTTTTCATGAATATTTCTCGCTCCACCTCTTTCGCTGTTATAAGCTCTAACGTTGTTCTTTTTGCTGGGGAAACGCATATTCATGTTATCCTGATGAAGGAGTGTTGTCAATGTATTTCAGAGTCTCTCCTCTTTCAGGCGCACATGCCGGAAGATGGACCACAGCGTGAGGTCGTAGGCGGCTTTGAGAATTCCAGCCAGGATGAACGGCAACCCAACGATGAGCAGGGGTCCTTGAAGCAGCAGGCCGGAGAAAACCGGGCTGGTTGCTGAGCCTATCGAGCGGGCCAGGGAAGTCACGCTGGCGGCAGCCGTGCGCTCTTCCGGGGCGACGAGCGCCATCGTATAGGCTTGCCGGGTAGGAACGTCCATCTGCGAAAGCGTCTGGCGTAAGAGCAGCAGCATTGCCGCGATGGGAAAGGTAGGTGCGAAGGCCACCAGTATCAAGAGGATGTTCGAGGGCAGGTGGGTGAAGACCATCGTGTTGAGCAGGCCGAAACGCCGGGCGAGCGGCACCGCTGCCAGAAATGAGAGCGCCGAGAGGAGATTTGCTCCAAAGAAAAGAGCGGAGAGCGTTATAAGCGGGACGCCGAAGCGCAGGTGAAAGAAGAGGACCACCAGGCTCTGCACCACCAACCCTCCGGCCAGCGCATCCACGCTGAAGAGTGCCATCAGCCGCCACACGATGCCGCCTGAATGATGAAGCGAAGGGACAAGCCGGGGTCTGCTGTTTTGCGACTGAGTAGAGCTGTGCAGTGGTGCCTCGACGCTGGATGAAAGCCGCAAGGACAGCCCTGCCACAATGAGCGCAAGAGCCGCGTACAGGCCGAACATGAGACGGGTACCAGAAGCAAGGGGCAAGCCGGTGCGCGTCAGCAGATCCGGCACCCCTGCCACCAGCGCTCCTATCGCCACGCTCAGCGCGGCGACCAGGTTGTAGCGGGCGAAGAGGGCGGTCCGGCGCTCAGGCGTACTCACCTGCGCCATCATCGTCTGGTCGATGGGCAGAAAAGGCGCGGTCTCCGATGCCGAGGTGCCAAGCGTCCCGAAGAACGCCGCCACCAGCAGCACGGGGTAGCTCGTCACCAGCCCGAAGATTATCCCTGTCGCCGCCATGAATAGTGCGAGCAGCGCGAGCGTGCGCCGCCGTCCCCAGGCATCGGCAAACAGGCCGATCACGTAGGTTCCCACCATGTCGCCGACCAGGGACACCGTGATCAGGATGCCGATCACCACAGGCGAGAACCCCTCATCTGCCAGGGCTACGCCTAAAAGCACAGACAACAGTCCGTAGGCCAGTGAGCGCAGCCCGCGCATCACCAGGATGAGCCGGGTAGTTGTGCGCCGGTCTCGTTCGTCTGCGGCGGGCATTACTGTTTGGGGCTGGTCTGTGTCCCTGTGCGATCCCACGGATTTATGCTCCCCACGTTCTGCTCGGACGAGGCTTCTTTGAATGCGCCATCCGGCCTACCCTGGCGCACCATCTCCTGGCAATAGGCGTAGAGTGCATCGTACACAATCCATTCGGCGGCGTTCTGCTCGTGGTCATCCTTGAAGCCGAGATGGCGGAAGCCCTCCGCAATCGCCTCCAATCCCTCTCCTTCCGGCTGGTGCCAGAGGGTATTGTCGGTATCCGCGCCGTTGACGATCTTGCCGAGCAGGACCAGCGCCGCGTCGCTCGTCAAGTTATACTTCTTGAGGATGGCTTCAAACGAACACTCCTTGCCATGATGACCCAGTTCCACCCCTTTTACATCATAGGGAATGGCTCCTTCGCGTTCGGCCACCTCCATCACCTGGTCGTTGGGAACGAACAGGAACTCGGCATCTTTGTCCACAAACTTTTTGATCAGCCAGGGGCAGGCCACTCGGTCTACCTTGACGTGTTCACGGGTAATCCACTTCATTGCGTTGTTCTCCTTCTTGAACTATCGAATACTATGCGAACGAAATACGACGAGGAACAATGATTGGTTACTCCACCTCGCGTTCTTCATACACCGCGACACGGCAACCTGGCAAGAAGACGTAAAGGCGTTGTCGCTGTGCATCGTAGGCAGTCGTATGCGCTCCTGCCTGGGTGGAGATCTGCTCATCAACTGTCATGGTGGAGGTGTTGACCACGTCGATGAGTCCAGGGTCGTTGATGGCAACATAGAGCCGCGCGGTGCGGTGATTGTGCCAGATGGCATCCGGCACGCCCGCAACCGGCACCCGGGCCAGTTCGCTGCCAGTCATGAGGTCTAGTGTCACGACATGTCCTCCATCGCAAGCGACGAAGGCCCGGCGGCCCTCTTGATCCAGATCCAATCCATGCGGCCCTGCATCCAAGATCGGGATCTGCCCGACCAGCGTGAAAGGTGAGGTCGAGAGCACGGCCACTACTGCCGGTTCACGTATATTGACGAGAAAACGATCTCCAGGCGCGTGGTAGACCGCCCAGCGTGGTCCGCCAGGCAGAGATACCGCTGCAATGACCCGACCTTCCTGCACATCAATGAGCCGTGCGGTGTTGTCCTGGACATCGGCCACCAGCAATTGTCTGCGGAGCGGGTCAAAGGCCAGGCCGTTGGGGCGCGATCCTACGTCAACGGTTCGTATTACTGTAGTGCTTCTGGCATCAATCACAAGCAGCTTGCCCGCGCCTCGTGCTGCGGCGAAGATCAGCGCGTCATCCTGAGCCGCGAGCACCCCACTGGCCTCCGGGCAGCCAGGAATCGTCGCGAGGTGACGCAGGTGTTCCCCATCAACCACTTCGACGGTACCTGCTGCGGTATTGGCGATGAAGACGCGACCACTCTGGAGGTCCACATCGCCGTGATCGAAGTCCCCCGCCGGATGTGGTGGCAGGGGAATGTACTGGCGCAGGGCCAGTTTGCTCGTCGACATGCTTTTCTCTCTTCTTCTCTTGTGTGGCCTCTTTACGCCTGGGTTGGTTCACTGGCGAACTGCGCATAGAGGGCGTCATACACGAGCCGGCCCCGCTCCAGGGCGACCAGATCACTCGGACTGATCAGGCGAATACCTTGACAGATGACGTCCAGACCAGTTGCCGCTGGCTCCAGCATGACGTCCTGCACGGTGTCGGCCTCATCCACCACGCGGGCAATGCGTTGCAAGACCGGATCGCGCAGATCATACTCGCGCAGCATGGTGTACAACGTGCAGTGCCCCCGGTGATGGGAGAGCCGCACGCCGGGGATATCGAATGGCTCCGCCCCTTCCGGCAGTGGCTTGTGTCCTGCAGGCACGAAGAGAAACTCCGCTTGTGGATCAATGTATTTCATGATCAGCCAGGCGCAGGCCATACGGTCCACGCCCACCTGTTCCCAAGTCACCCATTTCATGATACAAATCCTCCTCTCGCACTCATCAGTCGTTCCCGCACGCGGATACCCAACTCCGAGTGAAAGTAGTCTTGCGCCCGCACCTGCTGGTACTTGCGGGAGAGCACGACAAGGTCAGCGTCCTCTCGCTCCACCTCGTTCAGGATCTCCTGATAGACGGCATCCACACGCGCCTGGAACTGCTGCGCCAGCGCGTCTGCCTGCCCATTCAAGAGCAAGTGCGATTCCCACAGGTAGGCCTCCCCCTCGAGTTCGCCAATCTCTACCGCCAGCCACTGGAACTGCTCGCGGGTCCAGGGCGTGGCGGGCAGCACCCACACGGCATCATGCAAGAGCAGCGCGCCCAGCCGTTTCAATTTGCGCCAGATCGTTGCGCGGCTGGACGTGGGCTCGCGCGGGATTTTGTAGACGAGCAGCACCCACGGTGTTTCCTGCGGCTGTTCCACGCCGTCTTCCTCCTAACGATGCATCGCTGAGTAAACGACCAGGCCGATAACAGCGGCTCCTACAACAATGAGTGGTTCCGGGATCTTCTTCCACTGCCACAGTAAGGCCAGCGTCACCAGGGCCAGCAGAACGGTGGGGATGTCAATGATGGTGCGCCGTCCCAGGATGATGACAGCCCCGGTGATCGCGCCGACGGCAGCGGCGGTGACCCCTTTGACGAAAGCCGCGATGGCCGGACGCTTTCCGTATTTACGGAAGGCGGGTGCGGCGATGACCACGAACGCATAGCACGGCAGGAAGGTTGCGAGAGCTGCGACACACGCCCCGGCAAAGCCGGCCACCAGGTAGCCGATGAACCCGGAGGTAATCACCACCGGCCCAGGCGTAATCATGGCGACGGCGACGGCGTCCACGAACTGGCGGTCGGTGAGCCAGTGATGGCCTTGCACAACTCCACCGTAGAGAAAGGGAATGATGGCCAGCCCGCTGCCGAACACAAAAGCCCCGGCGGCGGCAAAGAAGGTAAAGAGCGCCCACAGTGTTCCACCGGTGACGCCTGCCACAGCGAATACTGCTGCTAGAGGCACAGGTGAGAGGCTGGCTACCCCTGTCTTTCCTTTTCTCCAGGCTTTCCAGAATGACCTGGGGGGAGCCTTGACCAGCCAGACAAGGAGACCCGCGGCAAGGAAGAGCAGTACCTGTTCGGACTGCGTGAGAATGGTCGCGATTGCCGTGACCAGAAAGATCGCCCAGAGCAGAGGGTCACGACCGATGGTTTTGGTGGTCAACTTGTACGCGCTGTGAGCGATGATGCCGATCACACTGGCACCCACCCCATAGAACACGGCCTGCATCCAGGAAAGCCCGCCATAGAGTGTGTAGAGCCAGCCGAGAACCACCACCATCAGAAATGACGGCCAGATAAAGGCCAGTCCTACCAGGGTTGCCCCCAGGATGCGGTAGCGAATGTAGCCCAGGTACATGGCCAGTTGTGCGGCGAGCGGACCCGGGCAAAGCTGGGCAAGGGCCAGACCCTCTTTATAGTCAGCTTCTGCAATCCAGCCTCGCTGCTCGACGAGATCGCGCTGCATATACCCGACCAGGGCCACGGGACCACCAAAGCCGAGTGTTCCCAAACGTAAGAAATAGCGCACCACCTGCCAGAGGGTGTAGGGCACTCGCTCTGGGGTCGGTGTTGCGGTCGCCTCAACCGTCTGTGATGTATCCATCGGCTCCTCCCGTCTTGCTGTCACAACACGTCTCGTAAACATGTCGTACATCAGTTATCTTTATTTATAACCATGGTTATATATATTCTACCTGAGATCACCAAGAAATGCAAGGAGTCAGGTAGTGAGAGCGTCAATATGAAAAAAGGAGCATAGGTATGGCGGTATCCCATCTGTCCGAAGAAGAAGAGGCGCTGATAGAAGCGATACGTGAAATTGCGCGAGAGCGGGTCGCGCCGCGCGCAGCTGAGATAGATCATACAGCGGAGTTTCCCTGGGATATGAAAGAACTGCTGGCCCAGCAGGATATTTTAGCCATGCCATTTCCTGTTGAGTACGGCGGTATTGGGGCCAGCGAACTGGCGGTGGTGATGGCGATTGAGGAGCTGTCTCGTCATTGCGCGACGACGGGCCTGATCCTGGCGGTGCAGCAGCTTGGGTCATTACCGATCATCCTGGCCGGAAATGAGGAGCAGAAACAGAAGTATTTGCCGAAGTTGGCGAGTGGCGAATGGATGGCGGCCTTTGGGTTGACCGAGGCGGGTTCTGGCTCGGACGCGGCTGCGATGCAGACGGTAGCGGTGCGCCGAGGCGATAAGTACATTTTGAATGGCTCGAAACGCTTCATTACCAATGGCGGCCTGGCGCAGGTCAATTCGATCTTTGCGCTCACCAATACGACCATTGGGACGCGTGGGATCAGCGCCTTCATCGTTGAGAAGGATTTTCCGGGTTTCTCGGTGGGGCGTATCGAAGACAAAATGGGTATCAAGGGATCACAAACGGCTGAACTGATCTTTACCGATTGCGAAGTTCCGGCGGAAAACCTGTTGCTGCGCGAGGGTGATGGCTTCAAAATCGCCATGATGACGCTGGATCGCACGCGGCCAGGTATTGGCGCGCAGGCACTCGGTATCGCGCAGGGAGCGCTCGACCTGGCAGTATCCTATGCCAAGCAGCGCAAGCAGTTTGGCAGACCTATCGCAGATAACCAGGGTATCCAGTTTATGCTGGCAGATATGGCGACCAAGGTGGAGGCGGCGCGCCTGCTCGTCTATAATGTAGCGGAGATGATTGCAAGTGGCGAAAAAAACTTCAGCAAGTATTCGGCGATGGCGAAGATGTTTGCTTCGGATAGGGCTATGGAAGTCACCAACGATGCCATCCAGATTCTCGGCGGATACGGGTATATGAAGGAATATCCAGCCGAACGCATGATGCGCGATGCCAAGATCACCCAGATTTACGAGGGCACCAATCAGATTCAACGCCTGGTGATTGCCCGTGATTTGCTAATGTAGAGGCCCGAATTAGCGCGCCCACCCGACTGCCGTAGTGGCCCGATTAATCGCGCCCACGTTCGCTGGGCAGTCGGAATAAGGACCCAGCGTCCAACTGAGGTAGAGTCCCATGCGTGAGATAACAATTTTTAGTGGTACGGCCCATGTGGAACTGGCGAAAGAAGTCTGTGACTCTTTGCAAGTGCCCCTGAGCAAAAGTACGATACGGCACTTCGGCAATGATTGCTTGTATGTGCAACTGAATGCCAATTGCCGTGAAAGCGATGTCTTCCTGATACAGCCATTGTCGCCACCGGTGCAGGAACACCTGGCGGAATTGCTGTTCATGCTCGATGCATCACGCGGCGCATCGGCGGCGCGTACCACAGCAGTCATTCCCTATTATTCGTATGCCCGTTCGGACAAAAAAGACGCCCCGCGTATCTCCATCGCGGGCAGACTGGTGGCCGATTTGTTACAGACGGCAGGAGCCAATCGTGTGTTAGCCATGACCTTGCATTCACCGCAGGTACACGGCTTCTTCAGCGTGCCAACCGATCACTTGAATGCGCTCAAGGTGCTGATGAACCATTTTCGCAATCGAGATTTAAGCAATACGGTAGTTGTTGCTCCCGATCTTGGATACGCCAAATCAGCCTCGCACTTTGCGCGCTTATTGAAACTACCGGTGGCGGCAGGCAGTAAGCAGCGCCTGGGTGATTTTGATGTGGTGATCGAGGCTATCGTTGGTGATGTCGATGGGAAGAATGCGATTATCCTTGACGATGAGATTGCCAATGGTGGCACTGTTATAAAGCTCATCGAACGTTTGCGAGAGCATCAGGTTGGGCGTATCTCCGTTGTTTGTACACACGGATTGTTTACTGACCAGTCTATAGAGCGATTGGGTTCACAGTCAGATGTAGTAGAGATTGTCACCACCAACACGGTCCCGATTCCACCTGAGAAACGCATACCCAAGATGACGGTCCTCTCGGTTGCGCCACTGATGGCCGAGACCATTCGCCGCATCCACATCGGCGAATCGGTCAGCAGTTTGTTCGCCGATACGATGTAAGCTTGTCTATGCTATATCGTTGATACTCATACTGGCAAGGTGGCCCATCCGCGACATCAATTGTTCCAGCAGTCAGGTCGAAGATGATGGAGGCGATGCTCTCGCCCTGCTCCTCAAATGACCATTGAGCCTGGTTGTGCACGCAAATGGCATAAGGAGATGTGCCGTGATCGGCGAGCATGGCGTGTAGAGCATCTTCGGTAACTGGCCGGGTTGTTGCTAGACTTTGCAGGCGTTTATCGCGTTCGCGTGTTTCCGAGTACTCACGTACATAACGGTCTTGCGCTGATATGCGTTGAAAGATCTCCATATACGCCGTGACTGTATATATGACTCGTGATTGTGCGCTACGACCCAGGTGCAGGCCCCGCTCAAAAGGGGTACTTTCACTGATAATGAGTGGGATGTGCCGATCCATGAATGCTTCCTTCCTGCGTAAAGGAGACTATTGGATTGTCAAGGTTTAAGAAGTATTGTAGCATATAAAGTCGGCTTAGTTTTCTGCATCAAGCTGGGAAGCTGGTTTCTCTACCTCGATGGGTTGCGTGTACTCATGCAAATGCTTCGAGATATGTAGACGAGCTAACACAAGAGTGATTAAACATAGTTGCTTTCTCCATTGACAAGCTATCAGCGCATTCTTACACTTTAACAATAGAGCAGGCTAGCTTTGCTGGCTCATTGTTATATTTTTCACAAGGGGGAAGTACTCATGAAGAAGACGCTTATCCTCTGTACTGCGTTCGCGCTCCTGGTTGGTATTTTGGCGGGCATGATGTTCGCCAACCTGCGCAACAGCGGTGTGGTGTACGCCAATGGTACGAGAACGGTGCATGTGGTGGAGCATGCCATCACTGACACCGTACAGGAGTTCCATCCGCCGAACATGTCGCTGGGAGACGTGCTTGGGTTCCACAATCCTGTATTTAATGCCGAAAATGAGAAACAGGTCGGGCGTGACAACGGCCAGTGCATTCGTACTGTTGCAAAGGGTAAGACCGAGTGGGAATGTTTCTGGACGACGTTTCTTGAAGGTGGGCAGATCACCGTCGAGGGGCCGTTCTTTGACGATGGCACAGATACAACTCTTACCATTACAGGTGGAACAGGTGTCTTTGTAGAAGCGCATGGAAGTATGCTCTTGCATGCAAGGGGCAATCCGGTGGGGTCGGAGTTCGATTTTGTCTTTACGCTGGTGGATTGAGACCCATCCATACAAGACCGGCGCACGAACCAGGGCGACCGCCAAGGTCGCCCTGGAAAGCTACTTGGCTTCGATGGCCCGCGCCACAATCTCGGAAATATCCTCGATCTGCAACTGCTCCTGGGCCTCGACGCCCTTGACGCCATCATCAAACATAGTAATACAGAACGGGCAGGCGGCGGCCAGCACTTCCGCACCGGTCTCCAGCGCCTCGGTGACGCGGGCCTGATTGACACGTTTACCGATCTTCTCCTCCATCCAGGCGCGACCACCACCGCCTCCGCAGCAGAAGCTCTTGCTGCGATGGCGGCGCATCTCGCTGACACCCTGGCTATTGAGGACGCTGAGCACGCGGCGCGGCTCCTCATAGATGTCGTTGTAGCGCCCGATGTAGCAAGGGTCGTGATAGGTCAGCTTGCGCTGGTCAAAGCCTGCGGGCAAGGTGATCTTTTTTTCCGACAACAACTTCTCGATGAAGACGGTGTGGTGGACCACCTCGTAGTTCCCGCCAAGCTGTGGATACTCGTTCTTGATGGTGTTGAAGCAGTGCGGGCAGGCGGTGATGATCGTGCGGTGTATGGGCGCTACACCCACTACACCTGCTACACTTGCTACACTTTGGCCAGGAGCATGCCCGTTCGTGGCATGCGCATGCTGTTGCTCGCTCACATTCAGGCCATAGCCGTTCAGTACTTCGATATTCTGCTGGGCCATCATCTGCCACAGGTATTCGTTGCCGATACGACGGGCGGGATCTCCGGTGCATGATTCTTCGGGGCCGAGGATGGCGAAGTTGACGTGTGCAGCCTTCA